>ENA-UOUL01000436-UOUL01000436.1-bioreactor-metagenome-genome-assembly--contig:-NODE-436-length-71241-cov-5.908142_pt1 | contig 71241 bp, 58 predicted proteins | sample MGYA00249838_ERZ747220 | MGnify/ENA primary metagenome ERZ747220 (study PRJEB28778, sample SAMN05720191) | bioreactor metagenome | isolation source: Anaerobic biogas reactor | place: USA:Washington... | reverse complement strand
TGCCCGCCTCGCGGAGCAGCTCCAAAAAGATGCCGGGCCCGCATCCCAGGTCCACCACCCCCGGTGCGTGGCGGAAGCGCTCCACCAGCGGCGCATAGACCTGCCGCACGATATCGGGCCGTCCGCCCACCGCGTCGGCGTGCAGGAAATAGTTGAACCCGCCCTCGATCTGCCCTGAGGGCGCCAGCAACGTGGAGAGCTGCTCGAGGCGCTGCGACATCTCGTCCGACAGGCCCCCGAGCGCCTCGCGCACCGCCTTGACGTCGCGGCGCACCGCTTCCGGATTCTCGTCCAGCAACTGCCTCAGGTCGGCCAGTTGCTGGGCCAGCACCTCCTGGCGTTGGGTCAGCGCGTCGTGGGCCGCGCGCAATTGCTCCCATTGCGCCCACAAGGCGGCGTCCCGGGAGGCGCGGGCCTTGTCCGCCTGTTCCCAGGCGGCGGCGCGTGTCTCGTGCTCTTGTTGCAGGGCGGCGGTGCGCGTCTCGACCTCTCGTTGCCAGCCGGCGGCGCGCGCCTCGAACGCCTCAATAGCAGCCGAGGCCTGGTTCATGTGGGCCATCTCAGCCGCTGCCGAGCTGAGCGTTTGCGCCAGGTCCGTCTCCAGCGCCTCGGAGAGGGCCTGAATCCGGGCCTGCAACTGCTCTTGCTGCGCCTGGTGCGGGGCCATCCAGGACTCGAACTGCTGGCGGAGCTGGCCGAGATGCTCGCGCCAGCCCTCGCTGGCGGCCGCCGCCGTGCGCACCTGCCCATCGAGGGCGCGTAGCTCCCAGATCACCCGGCGGTTCACCTGCACCTGCCGCTCGATGATCGGGTCCACGTACGGCTCTTTCAGGTGGGAGGTCAGGTTGCGGCGTATCCAGGCGATGATGGGGCCGATGACCGGCTTGTCGGAGCGCACCGTGTAGCTGCGCAGGGCGATATCCCCCGCGGCCTCCAGCTCGCGGTAGTGGTTCTCGCGGTCGGGCGCGGGCGCCGGGATCGCCGGGGCTGCCGCCGGCGCCATCGTCGGAGGCTCGCTGGCTGCCGGCGCGGCGGGCTCGGCGGGCGTGCGCGCCTCGCTGAGGCCCGCCTGATAGCGCATCGCCTGCTCCAGCACCGCGTCCCAATGTTGGTGGAAGGCCTCCAGCGAGTAGGCGGCGGCGCGCTCCAGGCCGCGCTGGCGCAGCGTCTCGGCCAGCGCGGGATCACGGAAGAGGGACAGCACTTGCTCGGCCAGCCCCTCCACATCCTCCGGCGCGAAGGTCAGCCCCGCATCGCCCAGGGTATGGGGGATGGCGGTCGAGTTGGTCCCCACCACCGGCAGGCCGCTGGCCATGGCCTCGATCAGCGGGACGCAAAAGCCCTCGTGCAGGCTGCTGGTGACATAGACGTCGGCCAGGCGGTAATAGGGCGGCAGGTGAGGCACTGGCCCGGTGAAAACCACCCGCTTCTCCACGCCCAGCTCGCGGGCCAGCCGCTTGACGTCCGCCACCAGGGGAGCGTAGGCGGAGGAGCGATCGTCGCCCACCAGGAGGAGCATCGTCTCGGGGTACTCTTGGCGGATCAGCGGCAGCGCGCGCACCAGCAGGTCGACGCGCTTGTTGCCCGCCATCCTCCCCACGTAGAGCAGCACCCGCTGGCCCGCCAGCCCGTAGCGGCGGACCATCTCGGGGTCGCGCTCACCGGGGGAGAAATCCTCCAGCGGCACCGCGTAAGGGAACATGAAGGCGCGATCGGCGCGGAATCCATAGCGCTCCACCAGCTCGCCGTGGGTAAAGGCGCTGTGCCCGATGGCGTAATCGGCGTGCGAGAGCAGGTCGGGCAGCTCGTCCAGGGAGCGCCGCAACATGCCCAGCGCTTCCTCGCTGCCCCACAGCTCGGGCGGGGTCACGCCGTGATAGTCGAACACCACTACGCCGCGGTCCACCTCGCGGATGCTCTCCACCAGCTCGTACCAGTTGGGATAGTCATAGACATATAGGTCGCTGGCGAAAAAGTGCTCGCGCTGCCCGGCGGGCCAGTTGTCGCCGCCCACTAGCTGGGCCAGGTTGCAGGTCACGCACAGGGCGCGCACGTCTCCCGGCACGTCGTCGGCGATGCTCTGCACGTAAACGCGAACCTCGTCGCCGCGGTCGCGAAAATAGCGGGCCTTGTCCATCAGGCTGCGGCCGATGGCGTCCTTGGCGATCAGGTTCAGGTTGATCAGGCTGACTCTCATCTCGGTCCCCTCTTGCTTTGCGCCAGCTCGGCATAGAGCGCTTCCACCTGGTCGGTGACCCGCTCCACCGTGTACCGGCTCATCACCTTGTCGTATCCCCGCTGGCCCAGCGCCTGGCGCAGCGCCGGGGCATCGCGCAGCGCCTGCAGCCGGGCCGCCAGTTCGTCGGCGTCGCCGGGCTGGACCAGAAAACCGTCCTCGCCATCGGCGATCATGTCCGCCAGGGCGCCGGCCCGCGCGCCGATCACCGGCTTGCCCAGGGCCCAGGCCTCGCAAAAGACGATGCCAAAGGACTCGCCGGTGGAGGGCAAAACCAGCGCATCGCAGACGCCCAACAGCTTGGCCTTGTCCTCGTCGCTCACCGTGCCCAGGTCGATGAGGCCCGGGATATCGGGATAGCGAGCGCGCAACTCGGCCCAATACGGCTCCGTTGGCCCCGCCAGCACCAGCGTCGCGTCGGGGCGTTGGGCGCGCAGGCGCAAATGCGCCTCCAGGAGCGTGTCCAGCCCCTTGTAGATGGCGCGACGCCCCACAAAGAGCACCGCAAAGGCCCCCTCCGGGATGCCGAACTGGGCGCGCGTCCCGCCCACCGCGGCCTGCTGGATCTCCTCCGGCTTGAGCCCCACGCCGCCCATGACGATGCGGGCCGGGTCCACAAAGCGCTGCGCGAGATAGTCGCGCTCCACTTGGGTCATCACCACCACCCGGTCGGCGGAGCGCATGGCGGCGTTGAACCACTCCACGTCAAAGATCTCGGCCTGCTGGGTGTGCAAAAAGGGCGTGATCACCAATGGGGCGCCGATGGCCTTGGCCGCCAGCGCCGTGTACCACAGGTGGCTATAGGGCAGGGTATTGACGTGGATCACGTCGAAACCGCGCCCGCGCAATAGCACGTTCAGGAACAGCCCCGGCGAGAGCGGCCCGCTGCCGAACATGATAAAGGGCTGATAGCGGATGCGCCGCTCCTTGCGATAGTTGATATAGCCGTAATCCAGCACGTGCCAGGTGTAGGCCCGGCGGCGGAGGCTGCCGAAGCGGCGCACGTCGACGCCGTCCAGCACCTCATGGCGGGGCAGCTCGTTACGCCAGGTGCGATAGTCCACCGAGCGGGTGGTGAAAACCTGGACCTGGTGGCCGCGCCGGGCCAGCGCCTCCGAGGTATTGATGATATGCTGCTCGGAGCCGCCGATGGCGGGGCGGTATTGATGGGTGATGTGCAGGATGCGCAGCGGTTTCAGGGCGTCGCCTCCGCAGAGCAGTTTGACATATCACACGCTCGCTCAGGATTATATGCGCGTCGCTTCATTCGAGCCAATCCCTAACCCAGCGCCTCGCGGTAGACCTCCAGCACGTCGTCCACGTGGCGCTCCAGCGTCAGGTTCTTTTGCGCATACTCGGCGCAGCGCTGGCGCATGGCGCGCCGCTCCCTGGCTGGCCGGTCGAAATGCGCGATGGCCTTGGCCGCCAGCTCGTCGGCGTCGCCGGGGGTAAAGAGGTAGCCGGTCTCCTCCTCATGCACCAGCTCGGGGATGCCACCGATGCGCGCGCCCAGGGCGGGCGTGCCCATCAGCAGGCTCTCATAGAGCACGATGGGCGAATTGTCGTACCAGATCGAGGGAACGGTGGTCAGCTTGCTGACGGCATAGACCGGGCGCAGCTCGTAGAAGGGGAGCTTGCCCAGGTAGCGCACCGCGCCGGGGGCCTGCTCCGCCAGGCCGTCCACCAACCCCTGCTCCCCCGCCCCCGCCACCAACAGGCGGAAATCCTTGATGTGGCGCTGCATGGCGGGCAGGGCCTTGGCCAGCACCTCCAGCCCCTTGATGCGCACGATGTGCCCCGCGAAGAGCATGGTGTTGTAGGCGGCGTTCTCCTGGATCACCTGCCGCACCGTGGGCGAGGTGGGGGCCTGGAAGAGGCTCATGTCGATGCCGTATTTGAGCACACGAAAGCGCGCCGGGTCGTACCCCGCCTGCGCGTGCAGGTCCGCCAGCCGTTGGCTGGGCGAGATAAAGAATCGCACGTCGCCCACCAGCCCCTGGATGATCTGCCGGCGCAGCGGGACGTTGCCCCAGAAATCGTAGCGGCGGTAGCAGTCGCGGCACCAGGCCGGCGAGGTCGCCGGGTCGCAGAGGCTGGTATCGGATCTCAGCAGCATGTTGTTGGGGCAGATCATCCAATAGTCGTGCAGCGTCACCACCACGGGGAGGCCCAACAGCCGGCAGGCGAGAAAGGGGGCCAGCGAGGCGCCCGAGACGTTGTGGATGTGCACCAGGTCGGGCTTGATCTCCTCGATCTCGCGGCGGACATGGCGGTACACCACCGGGTCCAGGATGCGGGTGGCCTCCACCCCGGCGCGGTGGTCGAAGGTCAGCTTGCGCACCGGCAGGCCCTTAAAGGCGTATTCCTCCCGGCCCTCGTGGTCGGCGCGGGCAAAGGCGACCAGCACCTGGACGTCGTGGCCGCGGTTCTTGAGCCCGTAGGCCGTGTAGAAGGCGCTGACCTCGGCCCCGCCGACGTATTCGGGAGGAAAAAAGTTGGTGATGACCAATATCCGCATGTCGCCCATCCTCCAGGGCACAAGGTTTCTGCTGCGGCCCCCAGAACGCCATAGGCCGAAGGATCAGGCGCGGCTATGGCAGTATCAGCTCTTGATCCCCAACGCGCGCCACCGTGCGGTCCCGAATTGGCCGATTCGGGGCCGAAGGAGCTCGACCTATCCGTCCGCCATATCAAGTTGCTCCGCAGCCAGGCTGCGATACAGCCAGGCTGGACGCAGTACAGGGCATTCGCCATGTTTGGTTGCTAGGCAAAAGAGGTTATCCTCATGAAAGCGAGCGGGCTTGAGCTTGGTGACAATCCACATGCGCAGATCAGCTAGCGTCCTGTGTGTGTGTGTGTGAATGCGTCGCGCTTCCAGGCGATCTATCGCGAATCCTTGTCTGCTAATGAGCCGTTGCAGTTCGGGGTAGGTGTATTCCCGGTTATGCCTCCCATAAGCTCCGTAGCCGCTATACTGATCGCTCGGATTTTGGGCCAGCCACAGCTTGACGATATTCCCATACCGGGCGAGGTTTGGGGTTGTCACGAGCAGCCACCCGCCTGGTCTCAAGACACGATGGATTTCCGCTAGCGCAGCCACTGGATCGCTGGTCAGGTGCTCCAGGATTTCGCAAAACAGCACGCCGTCGAAATGCCCGTCTGGATAGGGAAATCGCTGTGTCTCTACATTGAACTCGCGGTATCGAAATACATGAGTCTCACTGTACTTCTGATTGACCAGTACTTGCTCGTGAACGCATAGGGTATCCTCGTTTTCATGGAAATAATTGGCCAACTCGAGTTCATACGGAAGCAATTTCTTCATCAGCACGGTCAAGTAGTAGGGATTGGCTCCCAGTTCGAGCACACGCCCCGGATGGTTAGGAAGATACTCGAGTGTCGTCATAAACCTGGGGAAGGCATAGTCAACATAGAAAGCGAGGTCGCGTCGTCCCGTCTCACTTGCATCAGTCAGACAGCAGTTTCTCAGGTAGTCGTGCCAAGTCTGTGCTTCCTCTGTTTGCATGATTTCCCTCTGTGCGGGGTCATGTCACGAGATGCTCCACGGCATCTCTCGTAGCGAGTGCTCAAAACGATTGATCCGAGGTTCCACAAGTCGGTAACTTGCCTCTATTCATCTCCTAGCAACCCGCCGAGCCGCTGGAACTCGATGCGGTCCAGCCAGATGTCGGCTGCATCCGCAAAGTATAGCCTAAAGACGAGTTTCTGCCACTTTAGGTTGCTGAATTCCAGGACCAATTCTTCGTACTGCTCGGGCTGCGGCAGGTCGTCCACGGTGATCTCGATCCGGCCCATGATGACCTCCGCGGGCACGTCGGTGATCTCGGCCCAAGCGATGAGCGGCCGGGTCGCCTGCGCGCCGCGCTTGAGGGTGAAACGGATCCGGTAGCGCCCCTCTTTGAATGGCTCATAGGGCCCGTAGGCCAGCCAGCCCGCGTCGTGCGCCGCCGTCAGCCCGACGATGGCCTCCCCGCCGGAGGCGTCACGATCCGCCAGCGCCTGGCCGGTCTGGGTCAGCAGCGCCTCGCCCTCGTAGCGTTGGGGACCAAGCAAGGCCAGGGCGTGGCGCGCCAGCAGGCCCGTGATTGCCAGGACGGCGAGGAGGGCGAGCACCCTGGTCGCCGAAATCGCCGCCGGCGAGAGCGGGCCCTCAGGGAGCGGCTCCGTCCCGCGCCGTCGCTCCCACCAGATCGCGACAAGCAGCGTGGCCGCCAAGAGCCCCCCGAGCCACGCCAGCGCCAGCCACCGGGCGCCCCAGGCCCCGCCTGGCTGCAAGGTCGCATAATCCGCCAGCAGAACGGCCGCACCCGTGGGCTCGAGGGAACACGTCACCTGGGCTCGCTCGGCCAGCGTCCAGCCGACCGTGACCTCGCGGTATTCGCCCAGCGGCGCCAGGTCGCTCGACGTGACCTCGCGCCGCGCCACCACCCCCTCGCCGTCGCGCACGGTGATGGTCGCCAGCGCCCGATCCGGCGGCGCCTCCGCGCTGGCTTTCAGCCGATAGCTGAGCGTGTAGCCTCCTGCCGGCAGCGAGGCCTGCGGGCCCTCCAGCAGCGCGCCGGGCGCGCCGGGATCGGCCAGGCTCGCCATCCCCGCCGCTGCCGCGCCATCCTCCGCCAGCCGGCCGGCGGGCGAAAGCAAGGTGCGGAACTGGGGGAACAGGTAGGGGAAGGGCTCGCTGCTGCCCGCGAGGTAGGGCGCGTCGTCCCAGCCTTTATCCTTGTAGCGGATCGTGGGCCTGAACTGGGGCAGCGCGCGAGACAGGTCGAGGCCCAGCCGCTGGCCGTACCATTGGACCAGCCGGCTATCGTCGAAATCGTTGTGCAGGGCCCGTTGCGGGTCGGCCACCACCAGGCCCGCGGAGCCCAGCGACAGGGCCAGCAGCGCCAGCAGGACCGCTCGAAAGGCCAGGTGGCGCACCTGCGCCCAGGCCAGCGCCAGCAGCCCCCCCGCCAGCGGCAGCACCGCCACCAGGTAGCGCGGCGGGATGCCCCAGCGCACCTGAAAGCGAGTGAAGCCCAGGCTGACGAGCTGCAGCAGGAGCAGGCCGCCCAGCACAAGGGCCGTCCAGCGCTGCCGCCGCCAGGCGACCCAGCCCCCGACCAGGACGCCGGAATAGACCGGGGCCAGGACCAAAAGCCCCATGCGCTGATCCAGCAGCCAGCCCAGCAGGCTATCTAGATGGTTGAGGGGGTCGAACAACTGGGCCAGGGTGGCGCTGCCGCGGCCGCCGGAGGAGGCGCCCAGGGCGACGGCGTCGCCATAGAGCAGGCCATTGAGGTACGAGACCCCCGCCAGGGTCAGCCCCGCCGCCACGGCCAGGCCGAGCCAGCAGCGCCAGGAGACGTCCCGCCGCCAAAACGTCCGCAGCGCCAGCAGCGCCGCCAGCGCCAGCGAGAGGGGCAGGAAGCGGATCACCAGCCAGGAGAGCCCCACCAGGCCGAGCCCCAAGGCCACGCCGTCGCCCAGCGATAGCGCCGCGCTCTGGAGCAGCTTGCGGGCCGCCCAAACCACCAGGAGCGCCCCCAGCATCTCGGTATAGATGCCAAAGGCGTAGGGGAGCATGGGGATGGTGAAGGTGACGGCCAGCCAGGCGAACCAGGCCGCGCCGCGCCGCCGGCTGACCTCGTAGCTCAGGAGCCAGGTGTTGGCGGCCACCAGCGCGGCGATGAGGTTGAGGGCATAGATCACCGCCACGCGCCCGCCCACCGCGTAAGGCAGGACCAGCGCCGCCGGGAAGGCGATCTCATGGACCGGGTACCAGCCGCCGTCGGCCTTGACCGTCACGTGCGGGTCCAGCCAGGCGCCCGCGAAAAAGGGCGCGTAATCCCGCTCGGCATAGTTGTCGGCCAGGCGGATATCGCCATCGGTCAGCAGGCTGTGGGAGATGAGCAGATAGTGAGGCTCGTCGCCCGTCACCGGCCAGGTGGAGGCCACGTGGGGCGTCAGGGCCACATAAACCAGCAAGGCCAGCAGAAAGGCGAGGGCGGCCATTCGGCGCGTCGCCCGCGGATCGAGGTCAGCGGCAGGCTCGGCGGCACTGGAGGCGCCTTGCGGGGCGAGATCGCGGGCCAAGCTGGGTTTCTTCACGGCGGGGCATCCCTTCTTGCCGGCATCTCACCGCGGCGCTTCCTCGGCCGGATCGTGCTCTTCGAGCGCGCTGTGGCCCACCGGGTCGTCGCCGATGTGCCAGCGGTGCGCGGGGCGAAAGACGCCCATGTCCTGCCAGCGCGAGCGCACGGCAAAGGTCAGATACTCGCGGTAATAGTCATAGGCCGCGCCCTTGGCGGTGTGAATCGCCACATCCAGGGAATAAGTCCCCTCGATAAAGCCGAACCGCGGGAAGCGGATCAGCGCCTTGCCTGGCCCCGCGGCGAGCGAGATCGGGAGTTGTTCCATGTCCGTGTTGGTGCCGTAGCAAAAGAGCCCATCGCTGCGATAGATGCCCACGCCAAAGACCACATCCTCGGCGGCGCGGTGCGCCGTGTAGGCGATCTCGATGGTGAGCGGGTCGCCGCAGCGCAGCAAGTAGGTTTGCTGCCCGTCCGGGCCCAGCAGCCGCACGCTGGTGATCTGGATCTCGCCGGTGCCCCAGTGCTTGGGCTCCTCTTCCGGCGCGGGGGCCTCCGGGGGCGGCGCGGCTTGCGCGGCAGGCTCGGCGGCGACGGGGGCCGCGGACGCAGCCGCCACGCGCGGCGCTTCCGCCTGGCTCGCCTCGGCCACCTCACGCTCGTGCTGGGCGGCGAACTGGAGGTTCTCCTTTTGCCCCACGCTGATGAGGTACTGGTCCACGACGCGGCGCGTCAGGCCCTGTCCCTTGACCTCGCCATCCTCGATCCAGATGGCCCGGTCGCACAGCTCGTTCACCGTGGCCAGGTCATGGGAGACGAAGACGATGGTGCGCCCCTGCGCGCGAAAATCGTTGATGCGGTCCAGGCACTTGTGCTGGAACGCCTCGTCGCCCACCGAGAGGACCTCGTCGATCAGCAATATCTCGGGATCGATGCAAGTGGCGATGGAAAAGCCCAGGCGCACCTGCATGCCCGAGGAATAGTGCTTCAAGGGCACGTCGACGAAACGCTCCAGCTCGGCAAAGGCGACCACCTCGTCGAACTTGAGCGCCATCTCGCGCCGCGAGATGCCCAGGATGGAGCCGTTCAAATAGATGTTGTCGCGCCCGGTCAGGTCGGGATGAAAGCCTGCGCCCAGCTCCAGCAGCGCCGCCACGCGGCCATGCGTCGCGATGGCGCCGCTGCTCGGCTCCAGGATGCGGGCGATGAGCTTGAGCATGGTGCTCTTGCCCGAGCCGTTCTCGCCGATCAGGCCCAGGGCCTCGCCCTCTTTCACGGTGAACGAGACGTCGCGCAGCGCCCAGAACGCCTGGCGATGCCCGTGATTCGAGCGATGGAGACCATTGACCACCAGCTCTTGCAGGGAACGGGGCCGATCGGTGCGCAGCACAAAGCGCTTGGAGACATGCTCGACCTGGATCGCCGTCGTCATACTTCCTCCGCAAAGGTGGCCCGGTGGCGGCTAAAGACCCAATAGCCGAGCGCCAAAATGACCAGCGCCGTCAGGGTGGTGCGGAGGAAAAAGTCAAAGGCCGGCGGGCCGGGCGGCCCCCCCTGGATCGAGCCGTACAGGATGGAGCGGTAGGAGGCGATCAGCGAGGCCATCGGGTTCAAGATGTAGGTCAGTCGTTGCACGGGAAGCTGCCATCCCAGGACCGTCGCCTGCGCGGGGAGGATGTCGATGGGGTACATCACTGGCGTCAGGAAGAACCAGGCCAAGAGCAGCACATCCATGATCATCGCCGTATCGCGATAGAACACGTTCAGCGTGGAAAGGATGAGCGCCAGCCCCAAGGTAAAGATCACCTGCACCAGGATCACCAGGGGCAACAGCAGCGCCCACTGGGTCAGGCCGATGCCCGCAATGTACAGCATGGGGACGAGCACGACCAGCGCCAGCATAAAGTTCACCAGGTTCGCCAGCACCGTCGAGATGGGCAGCACCTCCCGGGCAAAGTACACCTTTTTGATCAGGTGCCCATTGGCGACGATGCTGTTGGTGGAGCCCATCAGGGAGGCGGTGAAAAAGTTCCAGGGCAAGATGCCGCAGAGGACAAAGAGGGGAAAATGGGGGACGGCTTGGGATGGCATCATGTAGGTGAACACCACGCTGAACACGGCCATCATCAGCAGGGGGTTCACCAGCGACCAGAGGAAGCCCAGCACCGAGCTCTTGTAGCGCGCCTTGAGGTCGCGGACCACCAGGTTGCGGATCAGCTCGCGATACTTGACCAGTTCTCGCAGGTTCTTGATCATGGCCCTTCCATACGCTGCGCCTCGTCTATCGGTCCAGCACAGCGACGGCAGATTATAGCATCCCGGCTGATTATTGACAAATGGTGGCTGGGATCCCGCGGGGCGCAACTCGGCCCGCTGGCCGAGCTGAGGTGGTTTGACATAAAAACGCGCGATGCTATTGACAGATCGCCATCCCCCTGCTATAATAGTGAGGGGAGATCGTTACGGTAAGGTGCGTCACATCTCTACCTTCGACCCTATGTCGCCCAATGCCCCTCGTCCACGCTTCGATCGCGCTCGTCCTGAAAGGCGCTTCCCCCGCTTCTGACTCCCTGCCTCGGCGCGCTGGCTGCCCGGTCCATGGCTGGGCGCCCGGCGCCAGTGATCTGGATCATGTCCGCAGGCACGAAAGCATGCTACCATGGCTCCAAGCCTTTGTGGTGGCTCCGGTTCTCCTGGGGGGCCAGCCGGGCGGATTCTCCGCCTTGGCTAAAGGAGGTTGCCATGAACACTTGCAGGAGAAAACTGACCAATGTGCTTGTCCTTATCCTGACGCTGGGCTTGATCACGGCGCTGGCGCCGGGTTCCCTGGGGGGTGTGGCCTGGGCCGAGAGCGGCCCGGTGCTCTCGCTGCTGGATGGCCGCTTCCAGGTGCGGGGATATAGAGAGAGCCCGACCGTCTATTACGTGGCGATCACGGCTTCTCCGTCGGCCGCCTATGCCGATTTCCACCTGGCCTTTTGGGCGTTGGACTTGACCGCGGACCAATTGAGCCGCCTGAGCCTGGAAAAGCCGTATCAATACACCGTCGCCTCGCTCGAGGGCGGGCTATTCGCCGCCGTGGGCCGGCAGTACCTCAACGAGACGCGCCCGCTCGGCGGGCAAAACTGGTATGTTGACCCCACGCTGAACATGCGCTTTGTGCTCCGCTATTGGGGCGCCTGGTCCGACGGCTTGGGCTTTAGCGGCGCGACGCACCCCGCTCCGGGGACGACGCACGTCTTCAAGCTGACGTTCAACCAGCCGGTCGAGCTGGATCGGGTCAAGGTGGGTGTGGACGCCCTGCCCCCGCACGCGGCGCAGAGCTCGGCGGTGGATAGCGGCATCCTGATCTTTACGCCGCCAACGCCCACGCCGACGGCCACTTTCACGCCGACCCATACGCCGACGGCGACCTTTACCCCGACGGCAACGCGCACCTTTACCCCCACGGCAACGCCGACGAGCACGTTCACGCCCACGGCCACGTGGACGCCTACCGCGACGCCAACGTTTACGGCGACGCCGACCCACACGCCAACGCATACGGCCACGCCGACGCCAACCCACACCTACACGCCGACGTCCACTGGCACGCCGACCGAGACCTCTACCAGCACGGCGACGCCGACGGAGACTGAAACGTCAACGCCCACGCCGACCGAGACGCTGACCGCCACGCCGACCTCCACCGAGACGGCGACGCTGACGCCCACCCGGGCGCCCAGCATCGAGACGTCGGATCCGGGCGATTTCTGCCGGCCGGTGCTGGTGGGGCGGCTGCACGCGGCGTACTATTTCGACCCGGGCGTGGTGTTCGTCACGTCCATCCAGAACCTGTCGCTGGATTGCGATTTCGACTTGCCCGCCGAGGAGCGCCTGATGTTCGTGCGCGGCTATGCGGACAATGGCGGCGGCCCGATCCAGTGGCGGCAGGTGCCGATCCTGCCTCCCGAGATTCCAGCGGGCGCAACGGTGGGCGGCGGATGGAGCGACCCCAACTCGGCCTGGGGCAAAAGGATATTAAAGTTCGATATGCACGCCCTCAAGTACGTCTTCTGGCTCGAGTGGAAGGGCGTGCGCATCTCGCCCATCGCGACCATCTTTGATCCGGACTACGTGCCGTGAGCCAACCGGCCCCATAAAAAGAACAGCCCCCGGCGCGCGCTGGGGGCTGTTTGCATATGCGCTGCGGCTAGAAGCCAGGGATCAGGCCCAGGTAGCGCACCGCCATCACGGCCAGCATGACCGCCAGCACGACCTTGACGAGCTTGTCACCCTTGGCGACCGACATCCGGCTGGCGATCCAGGCGCCTGCTCCGTTGCCCACGCTTAGCGTCACGCCCATCCCCCAATCGACCTGCCCCTTGGCGGCAAAGATGATCAGCGCTGCCAAGGTATATAGGCCGACAATAAGCACCTTGTGCATATTGGTGCGCACCAGGCTTTCCCCCAAGACGAGCAAGAGGGCCGCCATCATCAAAAAGCCCACCCCCGCCTGAATGGCCCCGCCATAAAAGCCCACCGCGAATAGCACCAGGTAGCCCCATATCCGGCGGGTGGGCGTCATGGTGATCTCCCGGGGACGCAGGAGCTTTTTGCTGTCGAACAGCAGCGTGGCCAGCATCAGCAGCATGGCGACGCCCAGAACCTTGTGAAAGACGTCCTCCGGCAGGTCGATGACCACGTAGGCTCCGAGGATAGCCCCGAGGGTCGCCGGGATGCCCAGTTCCAAGCTGCGCCGAAAGTCAGAGAGGCCCTTGCTCTTAAAGCCCGCGATGGCCGCGATATTCTGGGCCTGGATAGCGATGCGGTTGGTGCCGTTGGCGATGCCGATCGGCAACCCCACGAACTCGAGCGCGGCCAGCGTGATGAACGAGCCGCCGCCGGCCATGGTGTTGATGAAACCCGCCACCAAGCCCGAAACCAACACGATCACAAGCTGCAGCAACGTCTGAGAATCCATCGGCCCTCCTGAAGCAACGATATGGTGCATTATACCCCGGGCTTCCTCTGCGGCAAACCGCGGGCAGGCTCTCGACGGAGCGATTGACTATTGCCAGCAATCGAGTATAGTCGAGGTGCTCACGCCAGCCTGATATCGAGAAGCGCGCCCTGGCGACGGCGGTCGTCTCGGCATAGGGAGGATTTGTGATCAGACGCGCCTTTTTGTTGCTTGTTGCTGCCTTGGCCCTGATCGGCTGCGAGCCGCGGGTCACGCCCACATCCACGTCGACCCCGGCCACCTTCCTGGACAAGCCCACGCCTCAGCATCTCCGCGTGATGACCTACAACGTCAACTGGGACTCGATCTTTCCCGCGGGCGATCCCAACAATGACCAACTGCGCGATAGCGATCGCGTGGAGCCGTTCCGGCGCATCCTGAAAGCGGTCCAGCCGGACGTGCTCTGCCTGCAAGAGATCGGTCAAGACCGCCATCCCTCGCAGGTGGGCGCCATCTTGGATGAGGTGTTGCCGCTGGCAGGGGGAGAGAAATGGCGCGCGCACATTGGCCAGGACAATGTCATCGTCTCTCGCTTTGACCTGACCATGCGGGCCGACGCCTCCATTCATCAGAACCGCACGCTGACCACCGGCCATGCTCTGGCGCTGGTGGACCTGCCCGACGCCGAGTATGCGACCGACCTCTACATGGTTTGCGCCCACTTTAAATCCAGCGGCGGCGAGATCAACCTGAGGCTCCGCCAGCACCAGGCCGATACCCTGGTCGCGTGGGTGCGCGACATGCAGGCGCCGGGCGGCAAGATCGACCTGGCCAAGGGCACCCCCTGGATCATCCTGGGCGACCTGAATGCCTACGACACCGACCCCGCTCGCCACGTCACCACGCTGGTCACCGGCGACATCGTGAACGAGGACCGATACGGCGCGGATGCCAAGCCGGACTGGGATGGCACGGATGCCACCGATGCCCTGCCGCGGCACAATGGCACCGGCACCGAGACCTACACCTGGCGCAATGACGCCGAGGGCTTTAACCCTGGTATGCTGGACCGCATCATCTATGCCGATAGCGTGATGCGCGTGGACAACTCCTTTGTGCTCAACACCACGACCATGGATCCGGGGCTGTTGCAGGCGGCTGGCTTGCAGGCCAACGACGTATTCCTAAACCCCGTCACGAGTTACTATGACCATCTGCCCGTGGTGGTGGACGTGGCCATCACCCGATAGCACCAAGACAAGATAGAAGGAGAGCGATCACCATGGAAATGATGCAACTGGGCAAGACGCCCCTCAAGGTCTCGCGCATCGCGCTGGGCTGCATGCGGCTGAGCGAGAACAAGGCCGACGCGATGGCCTCCATCAAGGCGGCGCTGGATGCGGGGATCAACCTGTTCGACCATGCCGATATCTATGGCCGCGGCGCGCGCGAGACCATGTTTGCCAACATCTGGGACGAGGTCCCTGGCCTGCGCAGCCGGATCATTCTGCAGAGCAAGTGCGGCATCCGCTCCGCCGGGAGCCCGGAGCCCAGCTCGCCCCATCGTTACGATTTCAGCTATGAGCACATTGTCCGCTCGGTGGAGGGCAGCCTGAGCCGCCTCAAAACCGACTATCTGGACGTCCTCTTGCTGCACCGGCCCGACGTGCTGATGGAGCCGGCGGAGGTGGCGCGCGCCTTTGACGAGCTGCGTCGCGCGGGCAAGGTGCGCTATTTCGGCGTGAGCAACCACACCAGCCACCAAATGGCCGTGCTGCAGCAGGCGCTGGATCAGCCGCTGGTAGCCAACCAGCTCTTGCTGGGCCTGCTCCACTCTGAGCTCTTTGAGCAGGGCGTGCGGCTGAGCAGCCGGCCGGTGATGCGCAATGTGCGCGGCGATGGGACGCTGGAGCATTGCTGGCTGAACGGCGTCACCATCCAGGCCTGGAGTCCCCTTTCCAGCGGCGCGGTGACCGGCAACCTTCCCGCCAGTGCGGAGCCGCACGTGGTCCAAACCGCCGAGGTGGTGGCCGAGCTAGCGGCGGCGCGGGGCGTCAGCAAGGAGGCCATCGCCCTCGGCTGGCTGCTGCGCCATCCCGCGGGCATCCTGCCTATCATCGGCACCATGAACCCAGCGCGCATCCGCGCGAGTTGCGAGGCGACCGAGGTGCAGATGAGCCGCGAGGAGTGGTATCGGCTCTTTATCGCCAGTCGCGGCGAGGATATCCCCTAGTTTTCCGCCCGATTTGACAAAAACGCTGTGTTATGCTAATATTACCACGCATTACGGAGGCGTGGTGTAGCGGCCTAACATGCAGCCCTGTCAAGGCTGAGATCGCGGGTTCGAATCCCGTCGCTTCCGCCAAGGTGAAGGCCCCACAGAATTTTGTGGGGCCTTCTGTCTTTTCCAGCGGAAGAGCGACATGATCTCCCTCATACCCGCTGGCGGCCCCCTGCGTTACCCTATCCTGGGGACAAGTACGCGGAGGTACATCCGATGACACCAACTGTCAAACACGTCGGCCTGGCCGTGGCCGGGGTGATCCTGGTCTTTGGCACTTTGGCTTTGGCCCTGGCTTGGCCGAGGCCACTGGCAAGCTCGGCGAAAGAGAGGAGCGAGAAACCGATGCCCAAGCAAACGAGCGCGAGCATACCCGCCATCGACGCTGCCCAGCCCGCCGTCACCGAGACGGCCACCTTCGCCCTGGGCTGATTCTGGGGCCCGGACTCCCAGTTTGGGAGCCTAAATGGCGTGGTGCGCACCCGCGTGGGCTACACCGGCGGCACGACGGCGGACCCGACCTATCACAAGTTGGGCGATCACACCGAGACGGTGCAGATCGACTACGACCCGACGCAGATCAGCTATGCTGAGCTGCTGGAAGAGTTCTGGGCCAGCCATAGCCCGACCTATCGAACGCTCTCCATGCAGTACCGTTCGGCCATCTTTTACCACAACGAGGAGCAAAAGCAACTCGCGTTGGAGAGCCTGAGGCGGCGGGAGCAGGCGCTGGACATGCCGGTTTACACCGACGTCGAGGCGGCGGGCACGTTCTACCTGGCGGAGGACTATCACCAAAAGTACTATCTGCGCAACCAGCGCAGCCTGATCCGCGAGTTCCAGGCGATCTATCCCGATACAGCGGGGCTGATCGGCTCGACGGCGGTGGCTCGCGCCAATGGCTACGCCGGCGGCCACGGCACGCCGGAGGATGCCGATACGATCCTGCAGATGGGTCTCTCGCAAGAGGCGACGCAGCGTCTGCTGACCATGGTCGGCTCGGACGAGATCGCGCCGGCCTGCCCGGTGCCAGCGCTGGCAACCGAATAGGTCACCACCGAGGCCCCATGCGTGTGACGGGGCCTCGGTTTGTCTTCCGCCGTGGCGGCCCGCGGCCGCCTGACAAACGGGCCCGATTGTGGTATGATAGCCCCAGCGAGAGCAAGGGGACCACCACATGGCGACGATATTGCTGATCGAAGACGCCCAAGACCTGGCGCGGGCCATCTGCCGCCAACTGGAGGCGGAGGGGTATCGCGTGGCGCTGGCGGCGGACGGCTTGGCTGGCGTGGAGATGCACGCCCGGCACCAGCCTGATCTGGTCATCCTGGATTGGATGCTGCCCCGCCTGGATGGCCTGCAGGTGCTTCAGCGAATCCGGCAAGCCTCGCCCATCCCCATCTTGATGCTCACGGCGCGCAGCGAAGAGGCCGATCGGGTCATCGGCCTCGAGGTGGGCGCGGACGATTACCTCACCAAGCCTTTCAGTATGCGCGAGCTGCTGGCGCGGGTGCGGGCCCTCTTGCGCCGCATCGAGCGCGTGCAAGCCATCCTGGAGACCGACCGGCAGCGCGATGCCGCCCCCATCCGCTATGGCCCCCTCTGCATCTGCCCCGAGGCCTACCAGGTCACCCTGGACGGCGAGCCGATCGAGCTGACCAAGACCGAGTTTGACCTGCTCGCCTTGCTCCTGCGCAACCCCGGCCGCGCCTTCAGCCGGTCCTATCTGCTGGATACCGTCTGGGGCGAGAACTATGTGGCAGGGGACCGTTCCGTGGATAACGCCATCCTCAGGCTGCGCAAAAAGCTGGGGCCGCTGGGCGAGGCCATCGAGACGGTCTGGGGCGTGGGCTATCGGCTGTGCCCGCGCGGCACGGAGGCGCCATGAGCGCGACGGGGCCCAAAGCCCGTTTCCTCCTGGACACTCCCCTGTGGCGCGCCTTGGGGGAAGCGTTGGCTGCCAGCGCCATCCTCTTTACCATCCTGATCCTCTTCAGAAACTCGCTCCGCCCCGATAGCCTGAGCCAGACGCTCTTTTTCCTGGTGCCGCTCCTGGCGTTTTGGTGCGCCATCCGACTGCGCCTGCCGACCGGCGGGTGGGTGCGCCACGCGTTGATCGAGGGCGGGGCCGCCCTGGCAGTGGCCGGCGGGCTGTTGGCGATATGGGGCACGATCGGCGAGGCCCTGGGCCTGGCGGAGGGGTTCGCCGTTCAGGTGGCTGGCGGGCTTCCGGCTTGGCTCTACTTTGTTGGCGGCGGCTTTATGTTTCTGGTCCTCCGCATCGGGGCCCGCCTCTGGCTGCTGGTGGACCGCTTGCAGCGCCAGCGCTTGTTGTGGGCCATCACCTATAACCAGGTGTTGGTGGCGTTGCTGATCGTGGCGCTGGGCAGCATCGTCGCGGGCTTGGTGGTGGTGTCGCCGCGGGGCGATGACGGATGGGACGTGGTCCTTTTTACGCTGCTGCCCTTCGCTGGCGTCATGGCCTTTATGGCGCTGATCGCTGTGGTGGCGGTGTTGCCTCCGGTGCTGCTGGCGGCGCATCTCTCCTCCCGGCGCACCGTTCGCCGGATCGAGGCGCTGGCTCTGGCCGCGGCCAACCTGCGCCGCGGGGATTACCGGGCGCGCATCCAGGTGACGGGCGAGGACGAGGTCGCGCAGCTTCAGGCGGATTTCAATGCCATGGCCGCGGACCTGGAAAGGGCCATGCGCGAGCTCGAGGCCGAGCGGGACAAGGTGGCCGCCCTGCTGCAAGCCCGGCGCGAGCTGGTCGCCAGCGTCTCCCACGAGCTGCGCACGCCGGTGGCCACCATCCGCGGCTATCTCGACCTGTTGCTTGACCCGGCGAGGCGTGGAGGCGAACCCGCCGCCTGGGGGCGCGACTTGGAGATCGTCCAGGGCGAAACACTGCGCCTGCAGCAGTTGATCGACGATCTCTTTGCCCTCTCCCAGGCCGAGGCCCAGGCGCTGCGCCTGGAGCTGCGCCCGACGGACGTGGCCGAGGTCATCCGCCGCCGCGTGGAGGCGACCGCCTCGCTGGCCTGGCAGGGCGGCCGCGTCGAGATCGTCGCCGAGCTCCCCGTTGAGCTCCCCTTCGCCATGGCGGATGAGCAGCGCGTGGACCAGATCATCGCCAACCTGCTGCGCAACAGCCTGCGCCACACGCCCCCCGGCGGCATCATCGCCGTCTCGGCCCTCGTCGAGGGGGAACGACTGCGGCTCGACGTCCGCGATACAGGCGAGGGCATCTCGCCTCAGGACCTGCCGCACATCTGGGAGCGCTTCTATCGCGGAGAGGCGGCGCGCGCGGAGGATGGCCGCGGCGCCGGGTTGGGCCTGGCCCTGGTCAAAGAGCTGGCGGAGGCGATGGGCGGCCAGGTGTCGGTAAAGAGCCAGCCAGGGGAAGGGAGCTGTTTCACCGTCCGGCTGCCCCTGGCCTAGAGTACCCGGCAGGTGCTACCCCAAGGGATGCGCGCAGGCGCGTCCCTTTTTTCGTTTCTGCGACAAACCCGCGACAAAGCGGCGATCGGCTTGCGACATTCCTCTGGTAACATGGGAGCGTTGGGCAGTGATGGATGACACAAGGAGGAATACGAATGATCGAACTAGCCATCGCCACACACGATCTCACGCGCCGCTTCGGGCGGGTCACCGCCGCGGACCGGGTCTCGCTGCAGGTGCCGCGGGGCACCGTGTACGGTTTCTTGGGCCCCAACGGGGCGGGCAAGACCACCACGATCCGGCTACTGCTGGGCCTGCTGCATGCCGACGCCGGCCGGGTCGAGATCCTGGGCCAGGACCTGCGGCGCTTTCGCCTGCCGCTGCTGCGCCGGGTCGGGGCGCTGGTGGAGACCCCCTCGCTCTATCCGCACCTGACCGGGCGCGAGAACCTGGAGGTGGTCCGGCGGCTTTCCGGCGGCGATCCACAACAGATCGCCCGCGCGCTGAGCATCGTCACCCTGGAGGGGGCCGCGGACAGGCTGGTGGGGCACTATTCGCTGGGGATGAAGCAGCGGCTGGGACTGGCCATGGCCCTGCTGAACGCGCCCGACCTGCTGATCCTGGACGAGCCGACCAATGGGCTCGACCCGGCGGGCATCCGCGAGATGCGCAACCTGATCTGCCAGTTGGCCCAAGAGGACGGACTGACCATCTTTTTGTCCAGCCACCTGCTGGCCGAGGTGGAGCAGATGGCCACCTATATTGGCATCATCAACGAGGGGCGGCTGCTCTTCCAGGGCAAGCTGGACGAGCTGCACGCGCAGATGGATCGTCACGTGGTGGTGGAGGTGGACCAGCCGCAAAAAGCCAAGCTGGTGCTGCAACAGAGCGGCTGGGCCATCCACCGCAACGGCGACCACCGGCTCACCATCGCGGCCAACGACCGATCCGACGTGTCCATGATCAATGCCAGGCTCCTGGAGGCCGGCATCAACGTCTATCGCCTGGACCTGGAGCAACCGACCCTGGAAGACATCTTTATGACCATGACCGAGCACACACGAGGAGAGAGGAAATGATCGCGTTGCAGGCTGTTGCTACGGAATCGCTCAAGCTCAAGCGGACGCTGGCCTTTTGGCTGGCGCTATTGGCCCCGCTGCTGGTCGTCGCCTTGCAGGTCTTGATGGCCTACGACCGGACCCTCTATATCGCCGAGGGCGAAAACCCCTGGAGAATGTACGCGCAGGGGGCGCTGGTCATCTGGTCGCTGTTGATGCTGCCGCTCTTTGTGACCCTGGAGACGGCGCTGGTCGCCCAGTTGGAGCACGCCAACGGCGGGTGGAAGCTGCTCTATGCCCTGCCCGTGCCGCGCTGGTGCATCTATCTGGGCAAGCAGTTCGCCAGCATGGCGCTGTTGGCCCTGAGCTGGGCGATGCTGCTGGTCTGGGTGGTGCTGGGCGGCTGGCTGCTCAACCTCGTCAGGCCGGAGCTGCTGGGCGGCTGGCCCGTGCCCTGGAAGGACCTGCTGATCTGGGCATCCATGGCCTATCTCTGCTCCTGGCTGCTCATCTCGATCCACACCTGGGTCGGCCTGCGGTTCAAGAGCTTTATCGTGGCGCTGGGCTTTGGCATCGCCATGACCGTCATCGGGGTGGTGGTGATCAACCACGAGCTTGCCAGCTATTACCCCTGGACCATGACCACCCTGGTGGCCAATGGCTTTATCGAGGGGGACACCATGCTCAACCTGGGGCGGGATATGCCCATCACTGAGCTCTTGTGCGGCGCGCTGGGCGGGGTGGCCGTGGCCCTGCTCGGCGGCTGGGATGTGAGCCGTCGGGAGGCGCTGTAGGCCGTCCCTGTCCAGGCTTCCGGTCCCGCATCGGCCGTGCCCCTGCCGGCTCCGTGGCGCGTCCGAATCGGCGCGCCGCGAGTCGGCGGGGGCGCGTCATTGCCTGCGGATTGCTGGGGTCGGGCTGGACGAACGCGGATCGAAGACGATCCCTGCCCCCATCCAGGGGTCGTACCACCGGGCGTTGTAATCATACAACCCCAGGGCGCTGTCGTAACGCTGGCCGGTGAAGAGCCGGTCCGTGGGCACGGCACCGGACTGGTACCCGATCTCCCCCCAGGGCCGGTAGCGTATCTCGCTCTCGATGTTGGTCCCCGCGGCGTTCACCACCACCGAGGTGCTCCCCAGGTGGTCTGTCAGCAGCCAATAGAGCGCGCCATCCTGGCGCATGGCCCCCCGTCTGCGGGGCGCCCGCTGGCCCGCATGGTAATAATACTTGGTGACCACACCCCCCGTCTTTTCGTAATACCCCCCGATGCGGATGGTCGTGGTGACGCCCACGGTGGCCTTGACCCGGTTGCCATCGCCGTCATAGGTAAAGGTGGCCGAAACAACCCCCGAGACGCTCTCCAGTCGGTTGGCTTCATCGTACACGTATGTCCAGGTGGGGCCGCCCGGCAAGCTCCGCGTGATCATGTTGCCGTTGGCGTCGTAATCGTAGGTGTTCACATAGTTGCGCGAGCCGGCAACGATCGCCCCCTCGACATTGCCCACCGGCGGCGTGTTCTGGCCCGTGAACGTGATCAACTGCGTGACTCCCAGCCCCGTCCCGTTTTCGTAGAGGGTCTACCTCGCGTGGGTCCCCGTCAGGTCGTAGGGGCGTGCTGCTTGTACACGTTCACAGTGCTGCCGCCTTGGCCATGCGGTCGCCTGCGATGGGCGGTGGGGAACCCGCTCAGTATCTCACAACACATTATGACGCAGGTTGAGGCCCATGTCAAGCGCAAAAAAAGCCCGCCGGAGATGCGGGTCTCCGGCGGGCCGTGTCCATAACGAGCGATCGAGCGGCGTTTACCGCTTGATGTTGTAGAACGCCTTCATCCCTGGATAGACGGCGTTATCGCCCAGCGTGTCCTCGATGCGCAGCAACTGGTTGTACTTGGCGATGCGGTCGCTGCGGCAGGGCGCGCCGGTCTTGATCTGGCCGGCGTTCAGGGCCACCACCAGGTCGGCGATGGTGGAATCCTCGGACTCGCCGCTGCGGTGGCTGACCACGGCGGTCCAGCCCGCGCGCTGGCTCATGGTCACCGCGGCGATGGACTCGGTGAGGGTGCCGATCTGGTTGACCTTGCAGAGCAGCGCGTTGGCGGCCTTGAGCTCGATGGCCTTCTGGATGCGCTCCACGTTGGTCACCAGCAGGTCGTCGCCCACGATCTGCACGCGGTCGCCGATGCGCTTGCGCAAGAGCACCCAGTTCTCCCAATCGTCCTCGGCCAAGCCGTCTTCCAGCGAGATGATGGGGTACTTGGACACCCAGTCGGCATAGAACTCGACCATCTCGGCGCCGGTGAGGTTGCGGCCCTCTTTCTTGAGCTTGTAGACGCCATCCTCGTACAGCTCGGTGGCTGCCGGATCCAGGGCGATGAACATGTCCTGGCCGGGTTTGTAGCCCGCCTTTTCGATGGCCTGCAGGATGACCTCGATGGCCTCGGCGTTGGAGCCCAGGGAGGGGGCAAAGCCGCCCTCGTCGCCGATGCCGGTGTTGTAGCCCTTGCTGCCCAGCACCTTTTTCAGGCTGTGGTAGGTCTCGGCGCACCAGCGCAGCGCCTCGCGAAAGCTGGGCGCGCCCACGGGCATCACCATGAATTCTTGCAGGTCGGTGCTATTCTCGGCGTGCTTGCCGCCGTTGAGGATGTTCATCATCGGCACCGGCAACATGCGCCCGGAGACGCCGCCCAGGTAACGGAACAGCGGGACTTCCAGGGCCTCCGCCGCCGCCCGGGCCACGGCCAGCGACACGCCCAGGATGGCGTTGGCGCCCAGCGAGCCCTTGTTCGGCGTCCCGTCCAGGTTGATCAGGAATTCGTCAATGCCCACCTGATCCAGCGCGTCCCACCCGACCAGCTCGGCGGCGATGGTGTTGTTGACGTTCTCCACGGCCTGGAGCACGCCCTTGCCGCCATAGCGGCCCTTGTCGTTATCGCGCAGCTCGACGGCCTCGTGGGCGCCGGTGGAGGCGCCGGAGGGGACGATGGCGCGACCCAGGGCGCCGCTGGCCAACTGGACCTCCACCTCGACGGTGGGGTTGCCGCGCGAATCCAGAACCTCGCGGCCGATGATGTCGATAATCTCTGTCATGCTCTACTCCTTGCAGGTATTCGTGGCGCTGCCCTTGGGCTTGATGCCCAGGCCATCATAGAGCGCCGCAAAGTTGAATTTCTCGGCCAGGATGGCCTCGAAGCGGACGTGCTTCTTGCGCAGTTGGAAGCGGGCCTTGTCAAAGAACTCTTCCACCACCTGCATCGCCGTCATGGTGTCCTGCTTCACCAGCACCATGGGCACGCCCAGCTCGGAAGCCCGGCTCAGCACGATGGGGCTGGGCTGCAGGTTGCCGGTCAGGATGATGCACTTGGTGGAGGTCTCCAGCGCGGCCAACTGGATATCCGGCCGGTCGCCGCCGGTGATGACCACCTTGTTGGGCTTGCTGCGGAAGAAGCGCAGGGCCGACTCGACGCTCATGGCGCCGACCATCACGTTCTCCACCAGCTCGTCCACATGGGACTCGGCGCAGAGGATCTCGCCGCCCAGCGAGTTGGCCAGCTCCATCACGCTGACGGAGAGCAACATCGGCTCGTTCGCCAGCACGCCCAGCACCGGCACGCACTTTTTCTCCAGGAAGGGCACGATGACTTCCTGGACGAAGGACATCTGGCTGCTGGGCACCATGTTGAGCACGCAGCCGACCAGGCGGTCGCCCAGCCGCTTCTTGGCCGCGAGGATGCTATCGACCACCAAGTCGGAATCGTACTTGGCGATCAACAGCACGTGGGCGCTCAACAGCTCGGCCACCTCGGTCGCGGAAAGGTCGATCAGGCTCCCCTCATCCAGGTCGCCGCCCTCCAGGACCATCACATCCTTGCCCTGGCTGATCTGGTTGAAAGCGGCCTTGAGATCCTTCCTATAATCCTTGCCCATCCCGCGCAACACCGCTTCCACGTTGCTGCTATCCATCAGTACGGGGGCCATCAGGTCCAGCGGGTCGCTGACGTTGAGCAGGCGCCGAATCAGCTCGGCGTCTTCCGCGACCACCTGGCCCGCGATGCGGCGAACCTCGGTGCTCAGAGGCTTCATATAGCCAATGGTCAGCCCATCCTGTTGAAACCGCTTGCCCAAGCCAGCGCAAAAGGCGCTCTTGCCCGCCGCTTTGGCCTGGGAGACGATGTACAATGCCTTCATGGGGGTTCCTCCTTTGTCAGGCACTCAAGACGAAACGCATGTCCACTGATATGGCGCCCGCGCCGGCTTCCTTGACCAGGAGCGGGTTGATATCCATTTCCACGATCTCGGGGAAATCGGTGACCAACTGCGCGACACGGAGGACGCAATCCACGATGCCATCTATGTCAGAGGGCTTTTGCCCGCGCACACCACGCAACAGGGCATAGGTCTTGATCTCGGAGACCATCTTGCGCGCCTCTTCGGCCGAGATCAACGGGATTCGGAAGGTCACATCCTTGAGCACTTCGACATAGATGCCACCCAATCCGAACATCAGCAGCGGGCCAAACTGCGGATCGCGGTTGACGCCGATGATGACCTCCTTTCCGCCGGTGACCATCTCTTGCACCAAAACGCCCCAAATCTCCGCATCCGGCATATACCGGTGCGCCCGATAGAGCAGGATGTCGAACACGTCGCGGACCTGATCATCGTCGCGGACGTTGACGCGCACGCCGCCCATATCCGACTTGTGCAGGATATCCGGCGAGGCGATCTTCATCACCACCGGGTAGCCGATGGAGCGGGCGTACTGGACCGCCTCTTCGGCGTTCCGCGCCAGCTCGGACCTGGGGATACGGATGCCGTAGGCTTCCATGATATCGCGAGCCTCGGCGTCGCCCAGGGTGACGCGGCCGTCGGCGCGGGCCTTGGCAAAGATATCGCGCACGCGCTCCTTGTCCACATCAAAGACCTTGAACTCGGGCTCGGGCTGTTGCGTCCACAGGTAATGGTCGTACATGAACCGCATGGCCCCCACCGCCCGCTCGGGAAAGAGGTAGGCGGGAACCTGGTTGCTGTTGAGGATCTTGATCCCGGCGCGGACCTTGGCCTCGCCCATGAACACGGCCAGCACGGGCTTGTTGTTGTACTGGCGAGCGATCTCGCCGACCACCGTGGCCGTCTCCTCGATCTGGGTTTTGAGCTGAGGGGTGAGGATCAGCAGCACGCCATCCACGTTGGCGTCCTTGAGCGCCGCATCCAGGGCCACCGCGTAGCGATCGGCAAAGGCATCGCCCAAGACGTCGATGGGGTTGTGGGTGTTGGCCGCGGGAGGCAGCTTTTCCTGCAACAGGCTGACGGTCTTGTCCTCCAGCGTGGCCATGCGCAGCCCGCAAGATTCCAGCGCGTCGGTGGCCATGATGCCGGGGCCGCCGGCGTTAGTGACCACAGCGATGTTCGGCCCCTTCAGCGCCGGCTGATAGGCGAAGGCGATAGAGGCATCGAACAGCTCTTGCACCGAATCCGCGCGGAGGACGCCCGACTGGCGGAAAGCGGCTTCGTAAGATTGCTCGGACCCGGCCAGGGAGCCGGTGTGGGAGGAGACGGCGCGCGAACCGGCCGCGGTCTTGCCCGACTTGACGGCGATGATTGGCTTTTTCTTGCTAACGCGGCGCGCGACGCGCATGAACTCCTGGCCGGAGGGCAGCCCTTCCATGTAGCCCAGGATGACGCGCGTGTTGGGGTCCTCTTCCCAGGCCGCCAGCAGGTCGATCTCGCTGACGTCGGCCTTGTTGCCCAGGCTGACAAAGCTGGAAAACCCGACTTCCTCCGCCAGGGCCCAGTCCAGCACCGCCGAGCCCAGGGCGCCGGATTGGGACATGAAGGCGACCGAGCCTTTCGCCGGCATATTGGGCGCGAAGGAGGCATTGAGGCCGGAGGCGGTATTGATGATGCCGAGGCAGTTGGGGCCAACGAGCCGGATGCCGTACTGCTTGGCGATCGCCACCAGCTCTTTTTCCAGTTGCGCGCCTTCCTGGCCCGCCTCGCGGAAACCGGCGCTGATGATAATCGCGCCCTTGACGCCCTTTTCGCCGCACTCTTTGAGCACCGGAGCAACAAAACGGCCCGGGATCACGATCAGGACCGTATCGATCGGGCCGGGCACGTCGGATACACTGGCGTAGCTTTTGAGGCCGAGGATGTCCTCCGCCTTGGGGTTAATCGGGTAAATCTTGCCTTGGTAGCCATCGTGAATGAGGTTGTTCAGGATCGCGTAGCCCAGCTTGGTCTCATCGCGCGAGGCTCCAACCAGGGCCACGGACTGGGGGTTGAAGAACATGTCGAGCATTACCAATCTCCTACCGACCATGATATTGACACCCCATTCTACCCCAAAAGCGGCCAAATATCAAATGAATCGCGAGTTGGGAAACACCCTCACGCATCGATAGTTGCGGCTGTCTCGCCCGAGTATCGCATAACCCGGGCCGGTTGGCGAGGCGCTGATATGTTGCGACGTTCCCTTGGGGCAGCAAGACGAAAATCGAACTGGCCCGCCGCAGGGTAGACAAGCACCTCCGCCGGACGGCAGGTCGTGGAGCAATTGCACGTTCCGGCCAAAGGTGCTAGAATCCCTGGAAGCAAAGCAGGGATTCGCGAGCGGCTCGACAGCCCCGACCGGCGCCGCTCGAGTCATCTGGGGAGGAGCGGCTGTTTTGGACACGCGCGAGACCTATCCCGCCGGGGAGCTTGGGGCGCACCTCGCCCAGGCCATCGCGGACGTCTTCGAGCTACACGACATCACCACCGGTTTCCCGCGGGATGGATTCGTGCGCCTGCGCGGGAGCCTGCGTCTTTCCGCCCGGGAGGCTTATGACCTGATCGGCCCCCGCTTTCGCCAGCTTGGCTATACGGCCCTTTTGCGCCAGGAGGCGGGCGAGCAGGTCATCCTGGCCGAGCCGGGCGTGCCCCAAGTGCGGCGGCTCAACCCCATGGTCAACCTCGTCCTCTTTGTGCTTACCGTGGCTTCGGTGATCTTTGCCGGGCTCTTTTTCGTCGCGCCGGTGCAAGCGTGGACCTGGGAGCAGATCTGGCCGGGCCTCGCCTTCGCGGCCAGCCTCATGGCGATCTTGGTCGCGCACGAGATGGGCCATTACCTGGTGGCGCGGCGCGTCGGCGTGAATATCAGCCTGCCCTACTTTATCCCCTTGCCGATCAACTTTTTCGGCACCATGGGCGCGGCCGAGTTGATGCAGGGGCGCCCGCGGGACCGCCGGGCCTTGCTGGCGGTGGGGTCGGCTGGCCCCCTGGCCGGGATCATCCTGGCGGTGCCCATCCTGATCGTGGGCCTGGTCCTTTCCGAGGTCGGCCCCATCCCGCAGGGGGTGCCCCTGGCCGTGGAAGGCAACTCACTGCTCTATCTCGCGCTGAAATACCTGCTCTTTGGCCGCATCCTGCCCGGCGGCGGCTATGACGTGTTTATTCATCCCATGGCCTTCGCCGGCTGGGGCGGGCTGTTGGTGACCGCGCTCAACCTGATCCCGGTGGGCCAGTTGGACGGCGGGCATATCATCTATGCCCTCTTGGGCAAGCGCGTGAGCTGGCTGGTCTGGCCGATCCTCGTCGCCCTGATCATCCTGGGCATCTGGTGGTGGCCCTGGTACCTTTGGGCGGCGATGCTCTTTTTCCTGGGACGCGTATATGCTGAACCGCTGGATGACCTCTCGCCCCTGACCCGCGGCGAGCGCGCCCTGGGCATCCTGATGCTGGCGATATTGATCCTCGTGTTTGTCCCCGTGCCCTTCCGCATCGGTTAGGCCCACTCCAAACGCGCACGAACACGAGCTTGACGCATGGGAAAGGAAACTGGCAAATGCTACCTCTAGCCGAGACGCTGCGCCGCCTGGCGGTCGCGCTCCTGGCTGTGCTGGCGCTTGCGGGCGGCCTGGTGTCGTCCTGGCCATTGGGGCCGTCGCTGGCGGCGGCGCAGGCGACGGGCGGGGCCCCCATCCATTTGCGGGCGGTCACCTTTAACCCCACCCAGGGCGAAGCGCCCGCGGTTCCGGCGGAGCTGCTGGCCGCAGACAAGGACCTGCGGGAGCCCGGCTACTATATCCTGCAATGCCAGGGCCCCGTCATGGAAAAGTGGAAGGCCGAGTTGGAAGCCCTGGGCATCCAGCTCGCCAGCTATGTCCCCGATTACGCCTATAAGGCCTGGATGACGCCCAAGCTGGCCGCGCGGGCGCGGGCGCTGCCCTTCGTCGCCTGGGTCGGCCCTTTCCACCCCGCCTACAAGCTGGACCCCGCGCTCAAGCGCGAGGGCGAGTCCACCTACCAGATCACCGTGGAGCCGGGCGCTGACCTGGCCGCCCTCGCCGCCGAGCTGCAGGCCAGTGGAGCGCAGGTGCTGAGCGTGGCGGAGGGGCTGGCCGTCGTCGCCCTGGACGCCGCCGCCTTGGACGAGGTGGCGCGCATCGAGCAGGTGGCCTGGATCGAGAACCTCTCCCAGATGCGCCTCTTCAACGACAAGGCCGCCGCCGAGATGCGCGCCGCGCCGGCCTGGGCCGCGGGCTGGACCGGGCGCGGGCAGATGGTGGCGATCACCGATACCGGCATCGACACCGGCCTGGATAACACGGGCTATGGCGGCGACATGGTTGCTGACCTGGATAACCGCGTGACCCAGATCGCCAGTTGGCCGATCCAGCCCTGGCTGGATAGCTATGTGAACAACCCCCGCGCCAACGATGGCGCGGCTGACCTGGACTCGGGGCATGGCACCCACGTCGCTGGCTCGGTGGCGGGGAATGGGGCGCTCTCCGGCGGGCAATACAAGGGCATCGCGCCGGGGGCGACCATCGGCCTGCAAGCCGTGGAGCAGTACGCGGATTTCAACGCGCTGGGCGAGGCGGTGGGCGGACAGGACGGCTATGACCTCTGGGGCCTGCCGCAGAACCTCAATGATCTGTTCAACCAGTCGTTCGATTGGGGCGCGCGCATCCACACCAATAGCTGGGGTAGCACCGATGCGGGCGCCTATACCGCCAAGAGCCGCCACGTGGACGAATTCACCTGGGGGCACAAGGACATGACGGTCCTCTTTGCCGCGGGCAACGAGGGCCTAGATAGCAATCGGGACGGCATCGTGGACACCGGCTCCATCTCGGCCCCGGCGACGGCCAAGAACGCCATCGCCGTCGGCGCCGCCGAGAACCTGCGCCCCGTGCCCTCGCCCAACGCCAATTCGGGTACCTATGGCGGCTGGTGGCCCCTCGATTTCCCCGTGGATCCTCTGCGCAGCGACCCCATGGCCAACTCGGGCGCCGCCGGCCTGGCCGCGTTCAGCGGCCGCGGACCCACCGACGACGGCCGCATCAAGCCGGACGTGGTGGCCCCGGGAACCTGGGTGCTCTCCACCCGCTCCAGCCGGGCCACGGGCAGCGGCTGGGGCCGGCCGCTCAACGGCTCCTATATGTACATGGGCGGCACCAGCATGGCCACGCCCCTGGTGGCGGGCGCGGCGGCGGCGATCCGCCAGTTCTACATCGAGAACCAGGGGCACGCCAGCCCCAGCAGCGCCCTGGTCAAGGCCACGCTGATCAACACGGCCACCCCGCTGGCGGGCCAATACCCGCCCCCCAAGAACGACGCGGGGACCATCCCCAATAGCCACCAGGGCTGGGGCGCGGTGAACCTGGCCGCCGCCACCGACGGCGCCACCGTCCGCTTCCAGGACCAGAACTATCCGCTCTATACCGGGCAGACCCAGACCTTCCGGGTGGAGCTGCAATCCACGGCCAAGCCATTCAAGATCACCATTGCCTGGACCGACTACCCCGGCGAGGTGGCCGCCGGTATCGAATTGGTGAATGACCTCGATCTGCGCGTGGTCTCCCCGATGGGCTACTCTTACCAGGGCAACACCTTTAGCAGCGGCTGGTCGTTGATGGGGGGCTCGGCGGATCGGCGCAACAACGTCGAGTGCGTGTATATCCAGAACCCCATGGCGGGCGCCTATCAGATCCACGTGACCGCGCACAATGTGCCGCAGGGCCCGCAGCCGTTCGCGTTGGTCTATACCGCCGATTGGACCCAGGCGCCGCCGACGGCGACTGCGACGGCGACGGCCACGCGCACCCACACGCCAACGCGCACGGCGACGCGGACCGCCACGCCCTCGCCGACGGCCACGCCTTCGCCAACGATCACCCGCACCCCCACGGTCACGGCGACGCCCACGCAGCGCACGTACGACGTCTCGCTGCGGCAGGGCCTGGCCGGGTACCAGGGCGCCACGGAGGCGGGCATCGCCAACCCGCTCAGCCAGGCGCCTGGCGGCTCGGCCGGCGAGCTGGTGGTGGAGGGCGGGGATGGGCGCGCGGCGCTATTGCGGTTCGACCTGAGCAGTATCCCGTCCGGCGCGAGGATCATCGAGGCCAGCCTGTTCCTGTACGCCACCAGAGGGCTCAGCGAGAGCCTGGAGGTGGAGCTTTACCCCGTCCTGCGGCCGTGGAACCCCGCCCAGGTGAGTTGGACGCAGGCCAGCCTGGGCAACCCCTGGGCGCTGCCGGGGTGCAACGCCCCCGGGCTGGACCGCGGCCCCCTGTTGTCGCGGACCGCGCTGCCGCGGGTGGGTGTCTGGTACGCCTGGGACGTCACGCAGCCGGCCAGCCAGTGGCTCGCCGCGCCCCAAAGCAACCACGGGCTGATCCTCAAGACGGCGCCGATTACCGCTACCACGTGGGTGGCCTTTGCCTCGTCGCCGCAGGCCGACGAGTGGCAGCGCCCCCGCTTGCGGGTTCGCTATGCCGTGGGGACCGGCAATGCGCCGGCGGAGCCGCTTACCCTGCCGCTGTTGCTGCGCGAGTGGCCGCCGCTTCCGGCGGCGCCGGTGTTGCAGGAGATCCGCGACCCCGAGGGCGATGGCCGTTACCTGGTTTCCTGGTCCCAGGCTGCGCGCGCCGTCGAGTACGAGCTGCACGAGGCCGATAATCCGGCCTTTGACCGCGCTGTGATCCGCTACCTGGGCCCCCTGCGCCAGGTCGAGGTCACTGGCAAGGCGGCGGGCTCCACCTGGTATTACCGCGTGCGGGGCCGGAATGCGCTGGGCGATGGTCCCTTCAGCGCGACCAAAGCGATCACGGTGCGCGTGCCCACCCCCACCGTCACGCCCACGCCGCGGCCGTCCACCGGTTGGACCGCGATCCTGCGGGAAGGTTTCGAGGGCGATTTTCCGGGCCCCTGGCGCGTGTTCGACAACCGCTCGGGCGCCACGACGGAATACTTTTGGGGCAAGCGCGATTGCCGTCCCCTGGCGGGCGGCTACAGCGGCTGGGCGGTGGGCGGCGGCTCCACCGGCTCGACGCTCCCCTGCGGCAGCAACTATCCGCATTCGGCCAATAGCTGGATGGTCTATGGGCCCTTCAGCTTGGCCGACGCCACCGCCGCCGAGTTCCTGGGCAAGGCCTGGCAGAATCTGGAGAAGGACTGGGACGGCATCTTTGTCGGGGCGTCCATCGACAACACCAATTTCCACGGCGAGTATCTGAGCTATGCCAGCGGGCCGAGCAACTGGCGCTTCGACCTGGCGGCGGTGTATAACCTGGGCAACCTGGTGGGCCAGCCCAATGTCTGGGTTGCCGTGGTCCTTACCAGCGACTCGAGCATCTCTAAACCCGAAGGGCTCTACGTGGATGACCTCCTGCTGCGGAAATGCACGCTGGCGGCCTGCACCGAGGAGGGCGCCGCCTCGGCGGCGCCCTCGACCTGGGCCTCCTCGGCCAGCCTGGTGGCGCCCGGGGATGGCCTATCCGCGAGCGAGAGCACCGGGACACCGTGAACAGGCGTCAGTTCCTGCGCATGGGGTTGCTTGGCGCGCTGGGCGCGCTGGCCGGTGGCAGCGCCTATGCTGCTTGGCTAGAGCCGCGCTGGCCGGAGGTGGTCGGGTGGGATGTGCCCATTTCGCGTCTGTCCCCCGCCCTGGATGGGCTGATCATCGCCCAGCTCAGCGACCTTCACGTTGGCCCCCATGCTGGGCCGGGGCACGTGCGGCGGGCAGTCGCGCTCCTCAACGGCCTGAAACCGGACCTCGTGGCGCTGACGGGCGACTATGTGCTGCACAGCGCCGATTATGGTATACCCTGCGCGGAGGCGCTGGCGCTGCTGGACGCGCCCTTGGGCGCCTATGGCGTGTTGGGTAACCATGACATCTGGGAAGGGGCGGAGCAGGTTGCCGATGCCCTGTCCGCGCACGGGATTCGTCTGCTGCGCCAGGGCGCGCACGTGGTGTCCCGCGGCGGCGCGCGCTTGTGGTTGGTGGGCGTGGATGATGCTGGCTACACGGCGATGAGCAGCATGGCCGGGGGCGCTGGCGAAGCCGGCCAGCGCGGGTTTGCGCGGCATTGGCAGGGCGCGCGCGATGCGCTTGTCTCGTTGCTGGCCGACATCCCCGCCGCCGAGCCGCGGATCGTGCTGGCGCACAACCCGGACCTGGCCGAAATGCTGGCACGAGCGGACGTTGATCTGTTGTTGGCCGGGCACACCCATGGCGGGCAGGTGCGGCTGCCGCTGCTGGGCCCGCCCGTGGTGCCCTCGGCCTTCGGGCCCAAGTACGCCGCCGGCTGGGCGCAGAATAGTCCGGTGCGGACCTATGTCAATCGAGGTTTGGGAACGATCACCCCCGCGGTTCGTCTGAACTGCCGTCCGGAGATCACCCTTTTTCGTCTCTGCTGCAAGCGTTAGCGCCCGTCCTCTGCACAATCTCGATCTAGGTGAAAGTCATGGAAGAAAAGACGCTGCCTCTGGGCAAACTGAACATGGCCTTCCTGGCCGACCTGCTGGGCCGCTACGCCCACCGCGATCCCCGGGTGGTGGTGGGGCCGCAGGTGGGCGAGGATACGGCGGTGGTGGATTTCGGCGACCGCTACCTCGTCGCCAAGACGGACCCCATCACCTTTGCCACCGACCAAATCGGCTGGTACGCGGTGCAGGTGAACGCCAACGACCTGGCCACCTCTGGCGCCGTGCCGCGCTGGCTGCTGGCCACGCTTCTGCTGCCGGAGGGCAAGACCACCGAGCGCCTGGTGGAGAGCATCCTCGCGCAGATCCATGACGCCTGCGAGGAGCTGGGCATCGCCCTGGTCGGCGGGCACACCGAGGTCACCTCCGGATTGGACCGGCCCATCGTGGTGGGGCACCTGTTGGGCGAGGTGGACAAAGACAAGCTGGTCAAGACCAGCGGGGCCAAGGTGGGCGACGATCTCATCTTGACCAAGGGCATCGCCATCGAGGGCACGGCCATCATCGCCCGAGAAATGGCCGCGGACCTGGGCCGGCGGGGCTATGCGGCGAGCTGGATCGCCCGCGCCCAGCGTTTTCTCTTCGAGCCGGGGATCAGCGTCTGGCGCGAGGCGAGGCTGGCCATCGCGACCGTCCCGGTGCATTCGATGCACGATCCCACTGAGGGCGGGCTGGCCACGGGCGTGCACGAGATGGCGCACGCGGCAGGCGCTGGCGCGTGGGTCGACCGGAGGCGGGTGCCCGTGCTGCCCGAATGCGCGGAGCTCTGCCGCACCTATGGGCTAGACCCCTTGGGGCTGATCGCCTCGGGAGGCTTGTTGCTGGCCGTGGCGCCGGAGGATTCGACGCGGCTGCTGGCGGCCTATCGCCAGGCGGGCATCCCCGCCGCCGTCATCGGGCGGCTGGTGCCCAGCGAGGAGGGGCTGTGGCTGCGCGACGGGGGAAAGGCGAGCCCCTTGCCCCGCTTTGACCAGGACGAGATCACCAAGCTTTTTTAGCCAGCTCTTGCGCCAGCGCCTCTTCTTCCGCGCGGGTGCGCACCTGGCCGTTCAGGACCGCATCGTGGACCTCGGTTAGGATCTGCTTATAGATGGGGCCGGGCTTGAGCCCCAACTGCTTGAGGTAGCTGCCGTCGACGTGGGGCCGGACCCAGCGCAGCCGCTGCGCGTAGAGCTCGAGGTGCGCGCGAGCTTGCGGGTCATCCCAGGCCGTATAGACGACCAGCAGCGCTTCCTCGGAGAGGGGACGCAGCAGGTTATACAGGCGGCTCAGCGGCAGCTCGGGGTCGCGCAAGGCGGGCAGCGCGCCCATCAACTCGGCGACCTCGTCCAGGCACTTGGCCTCGCGGCTGCCGATCTTGATGCGGCCCAGCAAGCTGGCCAGCTCGCCCGGCGCCATGCGGCAGGTGATCAGCCCCCAATAGAGGATCGGCCCGGGCCGCTCTGGGGGCGGCTCGCCGCCGCGCGGTGCGGCGCCCTCCCGATTCCCCGCCCGCGCTGGCCAGGCGCGCCACTGCTGGCGCAGCTCGGCGAACTTGCTCTGCAGCCAGTCGTCATCCACGAGCGCCGGATGAATCTGCGGCAGCGCGCGCAGGTCGGCCAAGCGGCGCCAGCTCTTCTCCGGCTCCTCCTCCTGGAAGGTCAGCGCCAACTCGTTGCGGATGCGCTGGCCGGTCACGCGGCTCAGCCGCTCCACGTCCTCGCGGATGCGCTGCTCCGTCTGCGGCTCGATCCGGAAGCCTAGGCGCTGCTCCAGTCGAACCGCCCGCAGGATGCGGGTGGGGTCCTCGATAAAGCTAAAGTTGTGCAAGACGCGGATCAGGCCCGCTTCCAGGTCCTGGACGCCGCCAAAGTGATCCAGCAGCTCGCCATAGCGCCCCTGGTCCAGACAGATCGCCAGGGTGTTGATGGTGAAATCGCGCCGCCGCAGGTCCTCTTTGATCGAGCTGCCCTCCACCCAGGGCAGCGTGGGCCGGTCGGGGGCATAGAACTCGATGCGCGAGGTGGCCAGGTCCAGCGATTCCGGCAGGTTCGTGCCCGTGGTACCCCGCAGCAACAGCTTGGCCGTGCCAAAGCGGCGATGGCTGGTCACGCGCCCGCCCACCTGGCGGGCCAGCTCTTGCGCCACCTGGATGGCATCCCCTTCCACCACCAGGTCCAGATCCAGGTCGGGGATCCCCAGCAGCAGGTCGCGGACGAACCCGCCGACGACATAGAGCGAGTAGCCTAGCGCGTTGGCCACGTCTCGCGCCTTGATGATCAGCTCGCGCCGGGGGGCGGGCAGGGCATGCTCCAGCCTGCTGCTGATCTCCTGGCGGCTGGAATGGTGCAGGGGGGCCATCAGCTTGACCAGGTCGGTGCGCGTGACGATCCCCAGCACCTTGCCGTCTTGCACCACGGGCACCTGGCCCACATCGTATTGGGTCATCACCTCGGGGACGCGCTCCACCCGGTCGTCTGGCCCCACGCGGATATCGCCCTTGCGCATGTAGCGCCTGATTGGCGACTTGGCCAGGTTGTGATAGAGCGCGCGCTCGATCTCGCGGCGGGTGATCACGCCGACGAGCTGGCCATTATCCAGGACGGGGAAGCCCTCATGCCCGTATTTCTGCGCCTCCCGCTCCGCCTCCTGGATGGAGGTCTCGGGGCGCAGCGTGTGCACGCCAAAGGACATGATGTCCCGCACCGTGACCGGCGGGCGGATGGCGTTTTGCAGCCAATCCAGCAGCCGCGCCTTGGCCTCCTCCAGCGGCGCATCCTGCAGCACCGCGGCAGCGGCCTTGCTGTGCCCGCCCCCGCCGAAATGCCGGGCCACCTCGCCCACGTCGATCGCCTCCGTGGCGCTCCGGGCGATCAGTTGCACGTCCGGGCCGTGGGCGAAGAGCATGAAGGATGCGTCCGGGTCCAGCAGGTCGTTCACCTTGTGCGCCAGCGTGGAGAGCTCTTCCACATATTCGTTCAGGGTGATGGCCGCCACCAGCACGGCATAGCCCTGGATGCGCAGGATCTCGCCCTGCTCCACCAGGCAGCTATAGACCTCCATCTGCTCTTCGGTCAGGGGCCGGTGGAGGTACTGGTTCAGGACGTCGAGGCTGGCGCCGCGATCCAGCAGCCAGGCCGCCGCATGGGCGTCTCGCGCGGTGGTGGTCGTGTAGGTGAGCGAGCCGGTGTCCTCATAGATGCCGAGCAGCAGCAACGTCGCCTCGATGGGGGAGAGCGCGATGGCCCGCTGTCGCACCTCTTCCAGCAGCAACGTGGTGGTGGCGCCCAGCGCCTCGCCGCTGTAGGTGTCGCCCTCGCGCAGCGCCACCGCCAGCAGGTGATGGTCCACGATGTGCAGGCGGGCCCGCTCGGTCATGCCCTTGATGGGCGAGGCTGTCTGGGTGTCCACCAGGATGACTTCGTCGATCCGGCGGCGAGGCAGCTCCTCCCGGCGGGCGAAGGGCAGGGCGTCCCAATAGACCGACAGGAACTCGCGGAGGTTGCGGTTGAGCTGCTGCGGCAGCACCGGTGTCGCGCCAGGGTGCAGCTTGGCCGCCGCCAGAAGCGACGCCAGCCCATCGAAATCCGTGTGCTCATGGGTCAGGATGATGCGGTTCACCGGCTGCTCTTCGGCATCGACATGCCGCTCTCGCTCGCTCAAAGGCCGCCTTTCGTGCGGGCAGGTTGTGGCCTCATTATAGCATACAAGCCCGGTTCCTCACATTTCGAGCGCGGGTGCGGGTTTGACAAGATCGAGAAACAGTGCTAAAGTATAGGCACCCTTGGGACACCCCAAAGGCAAGCCGAGGTGGCGAAACAGGCAGACGCGCTACGTTCAGGGCGTAGTGGGTATTAGACTCATAAGGGTTCAAATCCCTTCCTCGGCATGCAGGCCCCGGTTGAGCGATCTACCGGGGCCTTTGCTTTTCTCAGAAGGGATGGGCTATGACAAGCGGTCTGGTGGGCGCAAACGAGGAGACGCTGCAAAAGGCGCTAGAGGTCTATCGGGTGCTGGTCCGAACCTATGGCGAGCGCCCCTATCGCCAGCACCATGAGGCGGTGGATGAGCTGGTGTTGACCATCCTCTCGCAGAACACCTCCGACCTCAACTCGGGGCGCGCCTTTGCCAACCTGCGCGAGGTCTACCCATCCTGGGAGGACGTCCTGGCCGCGCCGCCGGACCGGCTGGCGGAGGCCATCCGCGCCGGGGGGCTGGCGCAGATCAAGGCGCCCCGGATTCAGGCGGCCTTGCAGCGCATCCTGGCGGAGCGCGGTGCTTTTGAGCTCGAGTTCCTGCGCCGGATGCCGGTGGCCGAGGCCAAAGCCTGGCTCACCGGGCTGGACGGCGTAGGGGCCAAGACGGCCGCCTGCGTGTTGCTCTTTGGGCTCGGCATCCCCGCTTTTCCCGTGGATACCCACGTCCATCGGGTGACGCGGCGGCTGGGGATCGCGCCGGCCAAGGCCAGCCCCGAGCAGGTCAGCGCCTGGTTCGAGGCCCTGCTGCCCGCGGAGCTCTATTACCCTTACCACGTGCTGGTGATCCAGCATGGCCGCGAGCTCTGCAAAGCCCAGCGCCCTCGCTGCGAGATGTGCCCCCTCTCGATCCTCTGCGACTTTTTTCAGGCCCCCGCGGCCTGATCGGGCAGCATCTGGCGATAAAGCTGGATGATCTGATCGGCAATATTGCCCCAGGTGAAGCGGTGCGTGGCCTCCAGGGCCTGCGCCCCCAGGCGGTTGCGCAGGTCTGGGTCGGATAGGATCAGGTCGATCTTGTCCGCCAGGGCCTCGGGATTGCGATCCGGCACCAAAAAGCCCGTGACGCCATCCTGCACGGTGTACATCAGCCCCCCGACCCGGGAGGCGATCACCGGCGTGCCGCAGGCCATGGCCTCCAGCGCGACCATGCCAAACGACTCGTAGCGCGAGGGGATGACGCAGACCTCCGCCGCCGAGTAATAGTAGGCCAGCATCTCTTGCGAGCGTGCCCCCAGGAACATGACCAGGTCGGGCAGGTCGTAGGCCTTCTTGATATCCTCCAGGCAATCGGCCGACTGCATGGCCTCCGCGGCGCTCTCGGCATCCCCGCCCACGATCACCAGGCAATATCTGCGCGCCAGCTCGGGGCAGGTGCGGCGGGTGAGGTTGCACATCGCCTCCAGCAGCGTATCCAATCCCTTCACTGGGTCCAAGCGGCCCACGAAAAGAACCATGCGGCAATCGACCAAGGGGCCGCCCAAGTGGCTCTTGGCTTCTGCCCGGGGGATGGGGTGGAACATGGCCGGGTCCACGCCGCAGGGGATGACCCAGATCTTGTCCGGGTCGGCGCCGTAAAGCTGGACCATCTGCTCCTTATCCAGTGGTGTGGCGGCGATGATGTGATCCACATAGGCCATGATCTCACCCTCCGCCGCAGAGCGGATGTCCACCTCGCGCTCTTCCGGCGTGCGCGCCACCGCATCCTTCATCTTGCCCAAGGTGTGGAACATGTGCAAGATCGGCGTGCCCCAGGCCCGCTGCAACTCGCGCGCGACCCAGGCGGATAGCCAGTAATGGCTGTGCAGGAGGTCGTAGGTGAGGCCCTCTCGCTCAGCCAGCGCCTTGATCCCCGCCACAAACTCGGGGAGATGCTGATAAACCTCCCCCTTGGGGTAGGGCGCGACCGGGCCGGCGGGCAGATGGATCACGCGCACATTCGGCCACACCTGCATGATGCGCGGGAGATCGGGATCCTGTTGCCGCGTATAGATATCGATGAGCAGGCCGCGCTGGCCCAGCTCGCGGCTCAACTCGCGCACATAAACATTCATGCCGCCGGTTTCCTTGCCGCCCAGTGCGGCAAGGGGGCAGGTATGGACGCTCAACATGGCAATACGCATTGTGGGCTTTCCTGTCTGTATGATCGGATGCGACGTTCAGGCGCGTTTGGCCTGCTTTTCATAGAGGGTCATGATGATCTGGGCCAGCTTTTCCGGGTCGTGGCGCCAGATGTTTTCCTGGCTGACCACGTCCGCCAAGATAACCCGGTCCGCGTATTCCGCGGCAAAGGTGGGCTGCACCAGTTGGCTGCTGCTGGTGGCCGGAAGCGGGCGGCTCAGGTTGTTGTTGCCGATCACGTAATCCACCAACCCGGCGCCGACGTGTTTTTCGATCGCCTGAATGTGGCTGCCGATGTCATAGTCATCGGTCTCGCCGGGCTGGGTGGCCACGTTGCAGACATAGATCTTGAGCGCCGCGGAGGCGCGGATCGCCTCGCCGATTTCGCGCACCAGCAGGTTCGGCATGATGCTGGTATAAAGGCTGCCCGGCCCGATGACAATGATCTCTGCTTGCAGGATGGCGTGGATGGCCTCGCCATAGCCGGTGGCCGATTCGGGGAGCAGGTACACCCGCTCGATGGGCCCGCCGGCATCGGTGATCGCCGACTCGCCGCGGACGACCGCGGCGCCCTGGGCGGCCCCGGCCAGCTCGGCGCTCAAGGTGACGTTCACCAGCGTCGAGGGCAGGATGCGGCCCTGCACCGCCAGCACCTTGCTGGACTCGGCCACCGCCCGCTCAAAGTTGCCGGTGATCTCGGACATGGCCACGATGAATAGGTTGCCGAAATTGTGCCCGCCCAGCCCCATGCTCCCGCCAAACCGGTACTCGAAGAGCTGCTTGAGCAACGAACCCTCGTCGGCCAGGGCGGTAATGCAATGGCGCAGGTCGCCCGGCGGGGGGATGCCCAGCTCGCGGCGAAGCTTGCCCGAGCTGCCGCCGTCGTCGGCCATGGTGACCACCGCCGTCAGGTCCTTGGTGCGTCCCTTCATGCCGTTGAGCAGCGAAGAGAGGCCCGTCCCGCCGCCGACGGCCACCACCTTGGGGCCGGCTGACTCTAGGCGGTAGGCGCAGAGCAGGTCGATGAGCGACCCCTGCTCCGGCGAATGCACCACATCCAGGATGGACCGGCTGAACTGGAACACGGCGATGGCGATCACGCCCAGGCCCAGCACCCCCAAGATCACCCCGCGCCAGATGTGCGGGATGAACTGCAGGGTGACGATGTAGCCCACCGGTGAGACGGCCTGGGGCAGCTCCACGGCGCGGTAGACTTGCAGATAGATAAAGCTCGCGCCCAGGCTCAAGAGAAACAGCCCGGCCAGGAGCAGGCCCAGCCAACGCTTCACCCGCAGCCCTGGGATGAGCCACCGCCAGATCGATCTGCCCAGCCGTCGGTCCAAAGTGCCTCCCCCCGCTGATATCCGACCTGCGTCCAGTATATGGCGAATCGCCAGCGGCGTCAAGGCTAAGGCAAGAAAACACCCCCAGTAGCACGTACTGGGGGTGTGAATCACCACTCGCGCCAGGGGCTTCAGTCCAAGCCGGCGGCCTCGCGCAGCGCCTCGGCCTTGTCGATGGCCTCCCACGGCGCGTCGATATCGGTGCGGCCAAAATGCCCATAAGCCGCCGTGGCCTGAAAGATCGGACGGCGCAGCCGCAGGTCGCGGATGATGGCCGCCGGCCGCAGGTCGAACATCTCCCTGATCAGCTCCACGATCTTGGCATCCGGAATGACGCCGGTGCCGAAGGTCTCCACCGCCAGCGATAGCGGATGGGCGATGCCGATGCCGTAGGACACCTGCAGCTCCAGCCGCTCGGCCAGCCCTGCCGCCACCAGATTCTTGGCGATATAGCGCGCCATGTACGCGGCGGAACGGTCCACCTTGGTGGGGTCCTTGCCGGAGAAAGCGCCGCCGCCGTGGCGGGCCACGCCGCCATAGGTGTCCACGATGATCTTGCGCCCCGTCAGCCCGGAATCGCCCAGGGGGCCGCCGGTGACGAAGCGACCGGTGGGGTTCACAAAGATTTTCGTTTTCTCATCAAGCATATTGGCCGGGACCACCGCATGGATCACCTGGTCGATTACATCCTGGCGAATCTGTGCCTGGGAGATCTCGGGAGCGTGCTGCGTGCTCACCACGATGGCGTCGACCCGCTTGGGCTTGCCATAGGCGTATTCCACCGTGACCTGGCTCTTGCCGTCCGGGCGCAGATAGGGGAGCGCGCCGTTCTTGCGCACCGTGGAGAGTCGCTTGCACAGCCGCTGGGCCAGCACGATGCTCAGGGGCATATACTCGAGGGTCTCATTGCAGGCAAAGCCGATCATCATGCCCTGATCGCCCGCGCCGATGGCGTCGATCTCGGCGTCGCTCATCTCGCCGGTCTTGGCTTCCAGCGCCTTGTCCACGCCCAGCGCAATGTCCGCGGATTGCTCCTTGATGCTGACGATCACGCCGCAGGTATCGCAATCGAACCCGTACTTGGCGCGGTCGTAGCCGATGCCGCGCACCGTCTCGCGGGCGAGTTGGGCGATGTCCACATAGGTGCTGGTGGTGATCTCGCCCATCACCACGATCAAGCCGGTGGTCATGGCTACCTCGCAGGCGACGCGCGCGTCGGGGTCGTCGGCGATGATGGCGTCGAGCACGGCATCGGAGACCTGGTCGCACATCTTGTCCGGATGGCCCTCGGTCACCGATTCGGAGGTGTAAAAGTACTGGGGCGAGGTCATAAAGGTCGTATTGCTGGTCATCAAGCCTCTCCTTGCACCATTTTGGTGGTGTTGTGCTCTATTGGGGTTGCCTCGCAGATCGTCTGGCGATCGGAACCGGGCCTCGAACGTTTGCCTAGGGGCCGACTGCGCCGGGCAGAAGGCGCGCAAAACATCCTGCGTTGCCGGTCAAAGAGTATATGCCATTGCCACGAAACTGCAAATTCTGAGGCCCTCGCCTACCCGTGCGGCGGGGTCGCCTCCCATCCCAGAGCCCGCAAGCCCGCCGAGCGGTCAATGACCTGTTGCTGGATCTCTAGCAGGCGCGCTTCGGTATGCGCCTCGAAGCGCAGGGTCAACAGCGGCTCGGTGACCGAGGGGCGAGCCAGCGCCCAGCCGTCGGGCCAGTCGATCCGCACCCCATCCAGCCGGTGGATCGCGAGGTCAGGGGCATCAGCGAAGGCGGCCTCCAGCTCGGCCACGATCTCGTGAGCCAAATCCGCGGGACAGGGGATGCGGATGTCGGGGGTGATGGGATAGCGCGGCACGGAATCCACCAGGCGCGCCAGGCTCGCCCCGGCCTCGTCCAGGGCCTCGAGCATCGTCAGCGTGGCTACCAGCCCGTCATCGCGGCCGATGTCGCCGAAGAAAAAGTGTCCGCTGATCTCGCCGCCCAGCACCGCCCCTTCCCGCAGCAGCGTCGTCTTGATAAAGGCGTGGCCGGAGCGTTCCATGATCGGCTCGCCGCCCAGCCGCCGCACTTGCTCCGGCACCACGCTGGAGCATTTGAGGTCATAGACCACCTTGCCGGGGCGCTGCCGCAGCAGGTGACGGGCCAACAGCACGATGCTGCGGTCGCTCTCGACGACGCGGCCCCGCTCGTCCACGAACACGGCGCGGTCGCCATCGCCATCGTAAGCCACGCCCAGCTCAGCCTGGGACGAGCGGACCGTTTCTTGCAGCGCGGTGAGGTGGGCGGGGACGGACGGGTTGGGGGAGCGCCCTGGAAAGCGCCCGTCCGGCTCGCAAAAGAGCTCGATCACCTCGTGCCCCAGTTCGCGCAGCACCGGCGGGGCGATGCGCGCATAGCAGCCATTGCCGGCATCAACCACGAGGCGGCGCCGCGACCGGCCCGAGAAAGGCGCAAGCACGGCTGCCTGGTAGGAAGCGACAAGGTCGCGCGGCTCCACGTGGCCCATGCCGCTGCGGTAGCGCCCGCCCTCCATCAGCTTTTTCAGCGCGCCCAGCTCTTGCTCGGTGATCGGCCAGGCGCCCAGGGTGATCTTGAAGCCGTTATCGGCAGGGGGATTGTGCGAGCCGGTGACCATCACGCCGGCCTGGACGCCCAGGCGGTCCTTGGCAAAGTAAAAAGCCGGGGTCGGCAATACTCCCACGTCCAGGACGCGGCAGCCGGCGGAGGCGAGCCCGCGGGCCAGCCCCTCCTTGAGCGCCGCCGTGCTGAGGCGCAGATCGCCGCCCACCACGACCTCTCGCCCGTCGATGGCCGTGCCGATGGCCCGCCCCAGTTGCTCGGCCACCTCGGCGGTTAGCTCGGTCCCCGCGCGGCCTCGGACATCGCAGGCCTTAAAGATGCTCATCTAGGCGATATACCCCCTCGCTCGGCAGGCGGCGCGGAAACGCTGGTAGCGGTCGTCATAGGCGGCGGCCAACTCCGGCCGGGGCCGCACCTCGGCGGCGAGGCGCACCATGGCGCGCGCCGCCGGGACGATGCCCCGATAGAGGGTCCCGCCCGCGGCGATGACGGCCGCGCCCATGGCCCCGCCGCTATCTTGGGGCGCCAGCAACGTTTTCCCCAGGATATCGGCGCGGATTTGCACCCAGGGCGCGCTTTTGGTGGCGCCCCCGGCGACATGGACCTCCGGCCCCAGCTCGGCGCCCAGCGACTCCAGCGTGTCGTAGGCCAGCCGCTCCACATACCCCACGCCCTCCAGGTAGGCGGCGAAAAGCTCGGCCTTGCTGGACGGCTCGCCCAGGCGAAACCCCTGCGCGGCGGGATTCACGAAGGGGAACCGCTCCCCGGGCTTTTCCAGGGGGTAGATGATCACGTCGGTGGGGGAGTGCTGCAGCGCCAGCGCGTCGAGCTGGGCGAACTCCTCGGCGGCGAAATGTCGCGCGAGGCACTCGCCGCCGGTGTTGCTGGCGCCGCCGGGGAGCCAATGGCCGTCCGGGTGGCGGTGGCAATAGATGCGCCCCAGCGGATCGCGCAGCAGCTCGCGGGAGACGCCCTTGAGCACCAGCGTGGTGCCCAGGGTGCTGTTCCATTGGCCGGGCGCCACGGCCCCGGTGGAGACCTGCGAGGCGCAGCCGTCGGTCATGCCCGCCAGGACCGGCGTGCCCGCCGCCAGCCCGGTGGCCGCGGCGACCGCGTCGCTGAGCGCGCCTACGGGCGTGCCCGGCGCCACCACCCGCGGCAGGCGTTGCCGGGGGAGGCCCAGCGCGTCCTCGATAAAGGCGGGCCATGCACCCGCCACCAGGTCATAGCCCGTCTTGAGCACGTTGGTATAGTCGGAGACGCCCCACTCGCCGGTCAGGCAGCCGACGATATAGTCGGCGGGGCTGAGCAGGTAGCGCGCGGCGGCAAAGCGAGCAGGATCGTGCCTGGCGAGCCAGAGCAGCTTGGGCAGGGAAAAGGAGGCCGAGAAGCGGTAGCCGAGCTTGGCGATCAGCGCGGACCCGGCGGTGTTGGCCTCTTCCGCTTCCGCGCCAGCCCGCCGGTCGCTATACATCAGCGCCGTGCCCAGCGCCCGCCCCTGTTCGTCGGCCAGGCACACCGTCCCCGAGGTGGAGGTCAGCGAGATGCCGGCAATGGCTTCGGGCGAGAGGCCCCGGTCGCGCAGCCCCTGGACGGCACGGCGCAGGCAGAGCGTGGTGGCCTGCCACCAATCGGCGGGGTTCTGCTCGGCCCAGCCGGCGGGCAGGCCCGGCACCGCCTCCAGGTCGAAGGGGTGGTCAGCGCGCGCCGCCACCGCGCCCCGAGGGTCGCAGACCAGCACCCGCGCTCCTTGCGTGCCCACATCAATGCCCAGAACGTACTCGCCCATATCGGCAGTCCCTCGCCCGATCTCGGATTGCGCATTATACGCGACCGCGGGCCACTAGTTGCATTCGGCCACCAACGGGCCAGCCAGCTCGCGCAGGAAAAAGAGCCGCCCAGGCAGCGTCGGCATATAGCTGCTGGTGACCCAGGGATCGGGGCCGTAGCGCAGCGTGACCCACAGGCTCAGCCCCTGCCACATCATCCCCCGCCCCAGCGCCCCGTCCGCCCCGCCGATGATCCGGTCGGCTTGCAGGAACAGCCCCGGCCCGATGGTGTTGGCGTTGCAGGGGACCAGGGTGGTGCGGCTCTTGAAACTGGTGATGGCGTTTTGCTCGATGGTCAGGGGGTGCAACCTGGCCCCCAGGCGGTGGGTCTGGGCGCGCCAGGCGGCCTCGCTGGCGAACTCGGCGGCAAAGTGCGGCTCCCAGAAGGCGATGTGGCAGACGCGGCCGATGCCAAAGACCACCACCAGCTTGGCGCCTTGCCCGCGCAGCGCGGCGATCTGCTCGGCATAATGGGGCAACTGCTCCTTGGTGGCAAAGTGGCGCTGCGCCGGCGGCACCGTCAGCTCGCCCAAGGGGCCATAGAAGGCCTGCTCCATGGCGTTCTGGAAGGCGCCGGGGTCGGTGGAGGGGAGGGTGTTGCCCTGGGCGTCGCTCCACTCGTCCATGTTAAAGCCGTGGACGTGCCCGCAGCCCACGCCCCACTCGCGCAGGAAATAGACCGCCCAGGCGTACATGCCCATCGGGCCGACCGGGAGGATCAGCGCCAGCGGTCGCCCCGCCTCGGCGGTGCGGCGGATCTCCAGGGCGATCTCGTGGCCCATCTTGACGTCGAATTCGGCCAGCGAGTCGCAGGGGATCGGCGCGAAATCGCGGTTCCACCAGGGCTGCCGCTCCAGGATCGCCTCCGGCGGCAGCGCGGCGCAGGCATCCATGCGCGCCAGGTCCCAGCCCGCCGGGAAAAAGCCTTCCAGCAGCGAGCCCTTGAGCGTGGTCAGCAGGTTCATGTCGCATCTCCTTGCACGGTTGTTCAGGAAGCGTGCCCATTATAGCGCGTTCGCGCCGTCGGCACAACCCGGGGCCCTTTTGACAATCCCCCCATCCGGATGTATCCTTGGGGGGCGCGGCCGCCGCCTGGCGACGCCGCAAATACGCACGAGAGGTTAGAGAATGGCTCCCAACAAGCAATGGACGACGCCGCCGGAGATGACCATCGATCCGGCCAAGCAATACGTGGCGACCTTCAAGACGCGCAAGGGCGACATCAAGATCAAGCTCTTTGCGGACAAGGCCCCCCAGACCGTGAACAACTTGGTCTTTTTGGCGCGCGAGGGCTATTACGACGGCACCACCTTTCACCGCGTGCTCCCCAAGTTCATGGCCCAGGGCGGCGACCCCACCGGCACCGGCGCGGGCGGCCCCGGCTACAACTTTGAGGACGAGTGCGATCCCTCGTTGGCCTTCGATGGCCCGGGCTATCTGGCTATGGCCAACGCCGGCCCCGGCACCAACGGCAGCCAGTTCTTCATCACCTTCGAGGCGACGCCCTGGCTCAATGGGCACCATACCATTTTTGGCAAGGTGATCGACGGCATGAAGGTGGCCCTCTCGCTGACCATCCGCGACCCGCAAAAGCGCCCGCCTTTCAAGGGCGACGTGCTAGAAACCATCGAGATCGAGGAGAGCTAGCCGCGCCATAGCCGGTTACACCCATGGCCTGGCCGCCAGGCCTGTCGAGGAGAACAAGATGCACTATCGCGCATTGGGCAAGACCGGCCTCCAGGTCTCCGAGATCAGCATGGGCTGCAATCGGCTGGGCGAGGCGAGCATGGCCGATGGGCAGTGGATCGCCCTGGTGCGCCGGGCCGTGGAGCTGGGCGTCAACCTGTTTGACACCGCCGAGTCCTATGGCTGGGGGCGCAGCGAAGAGATCCTCGGGCAGGCCTTGGCGGGCCGGAGCGACGTCTTCTTCGCCAGCAAGGTCAGCCGCTCGCGCGAGACGGGCGAGCGGAGCTTTACCCAGGGCCTGGTGATCGCCAGCGCTGAGGGCAGCCTGCGCCGCCTGAAGCGCGATCGGCTGGACCTGCTGCAACTGCACAGCCCCAGCATGGACAACCTGCGCCGCGACGACTGGGTGGAGGGGATGCGCAAGCTGCAGGAGCAGGGCAAGGTCCGCTGGGTCGGCGTCTCCATCAACGATGCCGAGAGCGGCCGCTGGCTGATCGAAAACGGCTTGGTGGATGCTCTGCAGGTGGATTACAGCATGCTGGCGCCAGGGGTGGGCCGGGAGGTCTTTCCCCTGGCCGAGCGGCACGGCGTGGGCATCCTGGTGCGCATGCCCATGGCGCGCGGCATCCTCACCGGCAAGTTCACGCCCGGCCAAGAGGTTGGCGCCGAGCATCGGGCCAGCCTGAACCGGGAGCGCGTCCCCGAACAGGTGCGGCAGGCCGAGGCTTTCCGCGCCCTGGTCGAGGGCAAGGAGATCACCTTGGGCCAACTGGCGCTGCGCTATGCCATTACCCCCGCGGGCGTCTCCGCCGCCATCCCTGGCGCGCGCACGTTGGAGCAGTTGGAGCAGAACGTGGCCGCCTCCAATGGCATCGGCTTGGGCGCCGCCGAGTTGGTCCAGATCGCCGACATCCAGCGCCAGCTAGGTCTCTGATCCGAAGGGAGTCGCCATGCCCGACGTGCGCCCCAACATCGTCCTGATCATCACCGATCAACAGCGCTTCGATACCATCGCCGCGCTGGGGTTCCCCTACATGGATACGCCGCACCTGGACCGGCTGGCGCGGGAGGGCGTGGCGCTGACCAATTGCTACAGCTCGGCGCCGTCGTGCGTCCCCGCCCGCGCCAGCCTCTTTACCGGCTATTTTCCCCACACCACCGGCGTCTACAAGAATGGCGACGCCTGGCAGCATTCCTGGGTCGAGTCGCTGGCCGCGGCGGGCTACCATTGCGTCAACGTGGGCAAGATGCACACGGTGCCCTTCCTGGCGCCGGTAGGCTTTCACGAGCGCTATGTGGTGGAAAACAAGGACCGTTTCCTGGAGGGGCGCTACTTTTTCGACGAGTGGGATCGGGCGCTGGCCGCCCGCGGCCTGACGAAACAGCGGCGCGAGCTCTATCGCCAGCGCGGCGACTATGCCGAACGGGTGGGGGCCTTCGAGTGGGAGCTGCCCGAGGACCTGCACTCGGACATGTTCGTGGGCAACCTGGCCGCTTGGTGGCTCGACCATTACCCGCGCACCGAGCCGCTCTTCCTACAGGTCGGCTTCCCCGGCCCGCATCCGCCCTATGACCCGATCCCGCGCTATGCTGAGCCCTACCTGAAAAAGGACCTGCCGCTGGCCGAGGTGACGCAGGAAGAGCTGGACCACCTGCCGCCGCCCTTCCAGGCCATGCGCCAGCACAACGCCGAGGTGGACCACGACTCCATCGTCCACGCGTTGCACCCCACCCACGCGCAGCGCCATCGCCAGCGCGCCTATTACCTCGCCAACGTGACCATGATCGACGACAGGATCGGCGAGATCCTGCAGGCCCTGGAACGCAACGGCTATCTGGAGAACACGGTCGTCCTCTTTACCTCCGACCACGGCGACTGTCTGGGCGACCACGGCCAGAGCCAAAAGTGGACCATGTACGACATCATCCTGCACATGCCCACCATCGTCTGGTGGCCGGGGCGCCTCCCCGCCGGGCGGCGGGTGGATGAGCTCTGCCAGGTGATGGATCTGGGCGCCACCATCCTGGAGATGGCCGGCCTGGAGCCGCCCGCTTCCTTCGAGGCGCGGTCGCTGCTGCCCCTGCTACGGGGCGAGCCAGGCGCGAGTGGGCGTGACTATGTTTTCGCCGAGCATGGCCGCGACGGTATCCTGCGCGAGACCGAGTTCGTGACCATGGTGCGCAGCCGGGAGTGGAAGCTGGTGCATTTTTTGGATGAGCCCTTCGGCCAGCTCTTCGACCTCACCGACGACCCCGGCGAGGTCCGCAACCTGTGGGGCGATCCAGGCTATCAGGACGTCAAGCGCGAGCTGCTGGATGCCATGCGCGAGTGGCTGGTGCGCAGCAACTATTCCACGCGGGAGTGGGCCAGCAACTGCCGGTAGATCGAACAGGAGGGAAGGCAAGATGGACCTGGGAAAGGCGATTGGCTCTCAGTTTCTGGCGGCCCTCGAGATGCTCAAGAACGCGATGGCCGCGTGCCCAGGGGACCTGTGGGATCGCCCGGCGGACCGAAACCGCCTCTGGCACGTGGCCTATCACGCCCTCTTTTACGTCCACCTGTACCTGCAAAAGACGCGGGAGAGTTTCCGCCCCTGGGCTAAGCATCGCAAGGGCTGCGAGCGCCTGGACCACCCCACCGCCGACCTGGGCCTCGAGCCCTATAGCCAGGCGGACCTGCTCGAATACCTGGAGCTCTGCCGCCAAGAGGTCAAGGACCAACTGGCTCAGTTGGAGCCGGACGCGCCTTCCGGGTTCCATTGGCTGCCTTTCTCCAAGCTGGAGGCCCATCTTTACAACATGCGGCACCTGCAACAGCACACCGGCGAGCTGATGGAGCGGCTCGGTCAGGCCGGCGTCAAGGTGGTGGACTGGGTCAGCCAGGGGAAATGAGGTGAGATGCGCTACCAATACGTCGGCTGGCAACTGGGCATCAACTACCAGGTGGCGGACCCGCAGGGGCTCGATTGGCCCTACCTCAAGCAGGTGATCGACCGCAGCGCCGACGCGGGGATGAATTTCCTCAGCCTGATGATGCTCTCCTACGCCTATTACTGCCCCGAGCACGACGGCTACGCCTGGCCGGTGCGCAACCCCAAACTGGAGCCGCTGCGAGACCTTGACTGCCTCAACGCCAGCCCGCGCACCGAGTTCGTGAGCCGGGCGCTCGAGTACGCCAAGGGCAAGGGGTTTCACTGCCAGTTGGCCCTCAACGCGCTGATCTGGAACCCGGCCAAGGTGGCGGTGCACTATCCGCAGTCCTCGGCGCAATACAACGCCGAGGGCCAGCCGGCCGCCGCGGGCTGGCTCCACTGCCCGGATTCGCCGGGCGCCTTTCAGCTTGCCATCGACGAGGTGGTGGACCTGCTCCAGTTCTACGCCGATAGCCCCGTGGACAGCTTTGCCTTCGAGCGCATCGGTTACAATGGGGGATCCTGCTATTGCTCCTATTCCCGGGAGCGCTTTGCGCAACAGACTGGCCAGGAGCTGGGGAAGAGCCGCCTCCACCACCTGATCTGGAAGGGGAATTCGACCCGCGAGCACCTGCGCCGGTACATCGAGGCCATCCACCAGGCGCGCCCCGGCCTGGAGGTCTGGGCGCATAGCGGCGGGGAGCCGGAATGGGGGCATTTCCCCCACGTGTTGGAGCAGGCGGGCATCGGAACCGTCGCCAACCATGGGCTCCACTTTCTGCCCACCGAGCAGTCCTTTCACCAGCAGCTCGATTGGCTCGCGCCGCTGACCTGCGTCCCGCACATCTGCGTGCGCGATCTGCCGACCCCCAACTATGCCGTGGCGATCAAGACCCCCGAGATGATCCGCGAATACGGGCGCTGGCTGCAGGATTACGCCGACCAGCGGCTGGCGGGGGCCATGTTCTTCAACGAGGTGCGCACCAGCGAGCGCAACAAACAGGCGGTCTATGACCTGGTGCGCGGGTGGATGAGAGGGTAGAGCAAGCCCCGGCCCTGCACGCCAGGTTGGGCGCAGGGCCGAGGATCGTGGCTAGTTGGCTGGCTCGGCGCGCCCGGTGAGCGTGGGTGTCTGGGTGGGGCCAAAAGACACGTTCGCCGCGAGGTCGTAGGCCAGCTCGTCGCCCGCGAAGCGGCAGGTGATCGTGCCGCAGAATGGCGTCTCGTAGGAGCAGATGGCGAGCTTGAGGGTGTCGGGGCTGCTCCAGGCGCCGCTGGCGGCGACGGGCCGGTCGAAGGGCGCGTGGAGCGCCGACCGCTGGCCTTTCACCCAGTTGCTCTCGCCCCAGGTCAAGCGACTCTTGATCCCCCGCTGGCGGGCGACCAGGCTCCGCGCGGACCAGTCGAAGGAAACCGACTCCAACCCCTCCTCGTTTTCCGGAAAGCGATACGTCCGTCCCATGACCTTGTCCGCCCAGGGCGAAGAGGATTCCCCCGACACAGGCGGAAGGACGAGCGCGCCCAGCTTGGCGCGCAGCCGCTCCTGCGCGGGCGGGTCGGCGGCCAGCGGGGCGGGGCCCATCGCCGGAAGCAGATGCTCCCAGACCAGGTCGAGCACGCCCTGCATGCTGGGCGACCCGCTGGTGATCGCCAGCACGGCGTCCTGCTCGGGCATGACGATGCAGAACTGCCCAAAGGCCCCGTCGCCGCGGTAGACGTTGTGGCGGCAGCGCCAGAACTGGTAGCCGTAGCCCTGATGCCAATCCGAATTGGGGTTGGGCTTGTCGCCGCCGTTCGGCACCTGGTAGGCAGTGGCCTCCTCGATCCAGGCCGCCGGGATGATCCTCTGGCCGCGCCAGAGCCCCTTCTGCAGGTAGAGCTGTCCGAAGCGGGCGATATCCTCGGTCTTGACGCTCAGGCCAAAGCCGCCGGTGTTGATGCCTCGCGGGCAGGTCTCCCAGGCGGCCCCCTCGATGCCCAAAGGCTCAAAGAGGCGCGGCTGGAGATAGTCCAACAGCGTCTGTCCGGTCACCTTTTGCACGATGGCGGAGAGCATATAGGTGGCGCCGGTGTTGTAAAGAAAGTGCGTCCCGGGCTCGCGCTCCACCGGGCAGGCCAGAAAGGCCTTGGCCCAGTTGCCATCCGCGCTCTGATGGAGCGGCCCCATGGTGTCCTTCGTATGCCCCGTGGTCATGGTGAGCAGGTGCCGCACGCGCATGGCCGCCAGGTTGGGGCTTACCGGGTCCGGCAGGTCGTCGGGAAAGAACGAGATCACGGGGTCGTCCACGGATAACAACCCCGCGGACACCGCCAGGCCGACGCCGGTGGAGGTAAAGCTCTTGCTGAGGGAAAAGAGCATGTGCGGATGCTCGGCGGCGTAGGGCGCCCACCAGCCGCTGGCCACCACGCGGCCATGCCGCACAAGCATCAGGCTGTGCAGGCCGAGGGCTTTATCCTCGGCCGCCTGGACGAATCCCAGGATAGCGGCGGAAGGGATGCCCTCCGCCTCGGGGCTGCTGTAGGGAAGCATTTGGCTTGCGCGCATCAATCACTCTCCTAATGATCGGCGAACGATCCATTATCTTGCTGCCAATGCATGCCGCGCGTCGCTGGGCCTTCCGCTTCATCCTGGCTTTTCCATGATCCACGTTGCCCACAGGAATGCCGCCACGGCCTCCTTGGCATTGACCTTCTTGGGGTAATTGATGTAGGCCGCGTAGCTATCCTGGACGCACAGGCCATCGCAGGCGTCATAGATGTCCACCAGCCCATCGGGGTTGATCTTGGCTTTCGAGATGATCCCCTCGTATCCCCGGCGGGCCATGGCCTCGCACGTGGCCGCGTCGGCCAGGCCCAGCTCGGCGGCGCGCTTGGTCGCGTAGGTGAACATGGCGCTGCCGGACGTATCGTGCCAGTTGTCCGGCAGGTGGCCCTTGTCCACCACCTGATACCACAGCCCGGTGGCCGGATCCTGGGTCCGCCGCAGGCCCTCGATCAGCTCGCGCAACAGGGTCTCGATGGGGCCTCGGTGGGGATGGTCCGCAGGGAACAGCTCCAGGGCCTCGACCAGGATGAGAGCATACCACCCCAACCCCTCGCTCCATACGTCGCAAGATAGCCCGGTCTCGCGGTCGGCCCAGGAAGCGTTTCTGCTCTCGTCCCAGCCATGGTATAGCAGTCCGCTGGTTCCTTTGCGGAGCCGCCGCTCGATGGCAATGATCTGCTGGGCGGCCTCGTCAAAGCAGTGAGCGGCATCGCCCACCACCGTGCCATACCTGGTCAGGAACATTTGGCCCATGAACAGGCCGTCAACCCAAACCTGGCCCGCCATCCGCGGGCCGGCGTTGTGCAGGAACGCGCCATCCGAGGCGCGCGGGTAAGCGTCGAAAGTCTCCCTGATCCTATCGGCGGCGAGCCTGTAGCGCGCCTCGCCGGTGTGTTGGTAGGCCCACACCACGATGGAGCCCGGCATGATGTCGTCCATGCTGTTGCCGCGATAGGCGGCGATGGCGCCGTCGGGACCGACATGCTCATCAACGTATTTCAGGATATAGTCGCGGTATTTGACCCGGCCCGTGGATTCCCACAGACGCTCCATGCCGAACAGCATGAATGCCTGGGGATAGCACCACGACCGCCAGGGGTAACGGTTGGGGTCGGGATACCGCGCCATCAGCGTGTCAGCCAGCGCTTCCGACCAATTCGTGCTCATCTTGTCTCCTGGTTCGATGCGGACTCACATCTTGCCGTACTTGAGCCCGGCCTCGATGTAGCGCTCCACGTTGGCGAGCAGCAGGTCCGACGGGCGCTGATGCGGGCCGGAGGAGGGCATGAGCGCGATGTTGCGCTTGCCGCTCGCTTCGATGGCGTGGCGCACCAGCGCCTCGATCTCGTCGGGCTGGCAGGTCTCCATGGCCAGAAACTCGATATTGCCGAAAAAGACCATCTTGCCGTCGTACTTGCGCTTGACCTCTTCGATATCGGCGTTGCCCTGCGGCGGCGGCTCCACCGGATCGGTGGAATCCACGCCCATGGCCACGAAAGAGTCCAGCAGCGTGCGCATCTTGCCGTGGCAGTGCACATGAATCCTGGCCTGGGGATCGGCGGCCTTGATCCGGCGCATGATCTCGCCGTCATAGGGCACCACCCACTTGTCCCACTGCTTGGGGCCCATCATGGGCGGCGCGGCGCGCTCGACGCCGTTAAAGTGCCAGAAGGGGCCGACCCCCTGCGCAAGCAGGTAATCCACCCGCTCGCCGACGCGCTCCAACCAGGTGTCGGCCAGCAGCTTGATGGTATCCGGCTCGGACATCATCCACTCCAGCGCCAGCTCATAGTCCATGATCCCCACCAGCATGGCGACCATCGAGTTGACGCTGCCGCCGCCGATGGCGTTGGCGCCCATCTCGGCGCGATGCTGCCGGAAGGCCTCGAATTCGGCCGGATCGGGCTTGGCAAACTTGTGCGGGACGCTGAGCAGCCTCTCCACATCCTCCAGGGTCTTGATCGGCTTTTCCATGTCCCACTGGGTAAAGATGCCCTCGTCTTCCTCATAGACCCAGCGCAGGTCGCCCTTGGGCGTGTGCAAGAGGGTGATGTGCCGCGTGCGGATGTCCGAGACCTTCTCGGGGGGCAGCACCTCGACGTACTCTTGCGGCGCCTCCAGGAAGCGCTGGTAGCCCTGCGGCTCAAAGACGCGTGGGATCCTCACATGGTTATGCGGCGGCTTGACGTCGCAATGGCGCTGGACCAGCCGGGCGGCCCGGCGGAACCGCTCTTCGTCGCGCCAATCGCCAAACTCGGTGGAATCGATATCGCCGTTCGGCGACCAGGGGATGGGCGACACGATCGGGATGCGGTCGACCTTTTCCCGGCGATAGGTGCCGCAGACGCGGCGGCAGCAGGCTTGATAGTCAAAGGTGGTGTTGGCCATATGGATCTCCTCTCGTCTCGAGGCTGGTTCCGGATTCTAGAGAGCGACCTGATCGGCAGCGAACGGCCGCGGCAGCGTCGCGATGAGCTTGAGCCAGTCGCGATACTGCGGCAGCGAAAAGGGCGGGTACCCGGAGAGATAGTGGTTGCCATACGACTGGCCGTCCACTTCCCAGGTGATCAGGTAGAGCCGCTGCTCGCCCGCATAGCAGCGCGCCCGGCCCACCTGCCAGTTCTGGTTCGGGGCGACCTGCGCCGTGCCGGAGAGAACCTCCTCGCCGCTATCCGCGTCCCAGACGCGATAGCTGACCTCGGCCTCGCGCCGGGTATCGTTGGCGATGAACACGGGCAGGAACTTGTCGCGGCCGGGCTCGGCGAACATGACGCAGATGGGCGCTTGCACCCGCCGGATATAGTGGTAGGCGAGCTTGACGCCGTGGTAATAGTCCACCACCGCGTCGGAGAACTGCGGCCAGCCATCGAGCACGTTCCACCACAGGATGCCGCTGGTGTACCACTTGCGCTGGCGCGCCAGCTCGATAAAGAACTTTTTGGCCTCCGCCTGGCTGATCTGGCTCGTGAGGGCCAACTCTTCCAGGCTCTGCGGGACCAGGCCAAAGAACTCGCGCACTTGGCTGACCATCAAGTCGATGCGGTCGCGGTTGATGGCCGGGTGATCCCAGTGATAGACGGCGTGCGTCTGCCATTCGCTGTTATCTTGCCAGGGCCACAGCTTGTCCGGCGAGATGAAGCGGCGGATCGAGGAGACGTTGGGGCAGCCGTGATAGCCGATCTCGCCAATAAAGTGTGCCGTGTTATGGGCGTAAAAGTCGCTCTTGCAATAGCCCCGCGGCCCCCAGAGATGCTGCTCCGGGGCGCGCTGGCGGGCATTGGGCAGCAGGGCGATGGACGGGGCCAGGTACGGCGAGCTGGGCACATAGTGCCGCTGAGGATCGCAGCGCTGCACGACGCGCAGCAAGACCTCGCGGTTGATCCGGTTATAGTCCGGCGGCAGCGCATCCTGCCTATAGTTGTCGTCGATCTCGTTATCGCCGCACCAGAGCGCCAGCGCGGGGTGGTTGCGCAGCCGGGTCACCACCACCTCGGCCTCTCGCCGCACCAGGTCCAGGAAATCCGCCGTCTGGGGATAGTGGGAGCAAGCAAAGGCGAAATCTTGCCACACCAGGATGCCTGCGGCGTCGCAGTGGTCAAAGAAGGCATCGTTTTCATAGACGTTGCCGCCCCAGCAGCGCACCATGTTGCAGCCCAAGTCATCAACCAGCGCCAGCGCCGCGGCCAGCCGCTCGCGGTCGCGGCTGTGGAAAGCGTCCAGCGGCACCCAGTTGGTGCCCTTGACCATGATCGGCACATCGTTGACCACGAACTGGAAATGGCTCTGCGGGTCCAGGGGGATGTCGCAGCGCCCGGAGGTCTCCAGCGCTGGCTTGACCGGCTCTTGCCCGCTGGCGGTCTCGGTGCGCAGCACCTGGACCTTGCGCAGGCCCACGTGGTCGGTCCGCTCGGCCACCACGCGGCCATGGTGCAGCAGTTGCGCTTTCACCTCGTAAAGCGCTGGCTCGCCGTAGCCCTTGGGCCACCAGAGCCGGGCGCCGGGCACGGGGATGCGGCAATGGTCGGCGCTGAACTCGAGCGGCCACTCATAGTCGAAGGTGTGGTCGCCGCAGGCGCCATGAAAGCGCACCGAGAAGCCGTCCAGCATCGCGGCGTCGGTGTGGAACTGCAGGTGCACGCCGATGGTCGCGCCGTCGGGGCGGATATCGAAGGTCCAGTAATAGATCTCGGTGAAATCGGTGGCCGGGCGCTGTTGCAACCGCACGGGGCGCCAGATGCCCGCCGAGACCGCGCGAGGCATGATGTCCCAGCCCCACACGTGCGGGGCCTTGCGAGTATACAGCGCCTCCTGGCGATGCTCGCTGGTGGAGAGCACGGCGTCATAGTGCGCCTGGCGAGCGCGGTTCATGACCGAGCCGAGGCGGACGGTGAGCCGGTTCTCCTGGCCGAAGCGCAGGGCGCGGGTCACGTCGAAGCGGTGCTCGACCAGCGCGTTCTCCGTTTCGCCGACCTGGACATCGTTGACCCAGATGGTGGCATAGATGTCCAGCCCCTCGAAGCACAGCTCCCAGGGCTGCCCGCCCGGCGCCCGGGGCGCGGCGAAGGTCCGTGTGTACCACCACTCGTGGTATTCCAGCGGGCGCAACAACTTGGTGTTATTGGCAAAGAAGGGATCGGGGAGTTGCCCGGCGCGTTCCAGGTCCAACTCGACGTTGCCGGGGACCTGCGCAGGCACAAATGAGCAGCCCGAGGCCAGCAGCTCGGCGGGCGTGGAAACCGCGCGCTCGCCCTCGGCCCAGTGGGCCAACTTCCATTCGCCATCCAGCGAGATGCTCGTGGTCATATCGGCGTTCCACCTTTCCTGTTGGTCCACGCTCTATCCTGACAAGCAGTTCGGCAGAGAGCGGCAATCTCTCTGCCGAAAGGATGTGGGTCTTGGCCGTCGCTTGCCGAGCCGAATGGGCGGTTACGCCCCGGTCTTGGTGCCGCATTCCGGGCAGAACTTGGCGCCCTTGGTCTCTTTGCCGCAGTTGGGGCAGACGGTCGGCGCGGGCTCCAGTTTGGCGCCGCACTCGGCGCAGAACTTGCCGCCCTTGACCTCCGCGCCGCACTTGGGGCACTTGGCTGCCGCTGCGGGCTGCACCACCGGGCCGCCACACTCGGAGCAGAACTTGGTGCCCGGCGGCTGCGGCTTGCCGCATTTGCTGCAGCGGGCCATGTTCGCGCTCGCCGTCTTGGCCGCCTCGGCGGCGCTCTTGATCGCCTGATCGATGCCAAAGGCGCTGGCGATGCCTTTCAGCACGCCGGCGGCCTGCTCCGCCTGCGCTTCGGCGATCTCTTCGCTGCGCGGAGAGTCGTCGTTGCAGGTCTCCGCCTGGGCATCCCAGCAGCTGGGGCAGCAGACCATGTTGCAGGTCGGGCACTCGTGAAAGCGAGACTCGACCTGGGCCCAGGCGGCGTCCAGTTGCGTCTGCGTCATCGTGGTGGTGTAGCGATTGTCATCCAGCGCGCGGTCGGCCATGGAGCCGACGATCGGCACGTTGCGCAAGAGCCCGCCCAGGGCGCTGCGCCCTACCTCCTTGGCGATGGTGCCGCCCACGCTGGGCGTGCTGCGAAACTCGCGGTCGCACTTTTCGCAGTAAAAGACCGCATACGGGCCCATCCCATCATTGCGCACATCGTAGCGAGGCATCCGAGTTGTCATTGGTTCATCTCCCAGGGTTGATCAGCTCTTGTCATCGGGGCTTGCGGCGGCACGGTCTCCCTGCGCCGGACACGAAAAGTCGACGTCGGGAGTTGCACGCTTCTGTGACCATGATACTCCACATCTCGGCTCGGTGTCAATTCCTCTGGACGCCCTTTGCGCCCCCCGGCCGTGATCTCATGGTAGCTAATCCGTCACCCTCGGCAAATGCGCGGTTACCAGGTTTGCAGGGCCGAGGGAAGCTGCGTGCCTTCCGGGCGCTTTGACCCCTCGGCCCTTCCATGCTATAATCAGCGCGATTCGGATCGGCGCATCCGAAGGTTCTCCGAACCGCTCCGCCTACCGAGCAATCCACGGCGTGCGGTCGTCGTGCCGCTTTTTCGAGGCGGCCAAAGGTATGGGGGGAAACGCCCATGCCCTCCGTGTCTGAGAAGGAGAATCGGCCTGTGTGTTTGCCCTGCCGACGTTCTCCCTGCGAGTGCGTCGGCTTTTTTGTTTCGAGGGAGGGTGCAGTGCGTGCAGCTGTGATCACCGTGAGCGACAAGGGCTACGCCGGGCAGCGCGAGGACACCAGCGGCCCGGCGCTGGCCGAGGCCTTGGCGCGGATGGGCGCCGAGGTGGCGGCCATGCGTCTGGTCCCCGACGAGCCCGAGATGATCGCTGGCGCCTTGGTGGAGCTAGCTGATCAGCTCGGCATGGACCTCATCGTCACCACCGGCGGCACTGGCCCGGCGCCCCGCGATCGCACGCCGGAGGCCACCCGCGCGGTCATCGAGCGCGATCTGCCGGGCCTGGCCGAGGCGCTGCGCTTCGAGGGGTATAAGAAGACGCCCCTGGCGGTGCTGAGCCGCGGGATCGCGGGCATCCGCGGGAAGTGCCTCATCGTCAACCTACCCGGCAGCCTCAAGGCCGTGCGCGAGGGGATGGAGACGCTGGCTCCCATCCTGCCCCACGCCGTGCAGATGATCCAGGGGCGCGATTTGGAGCACAAGCATGGCTGATCGCGAGCGCTATCCGGTCCTCAGCGTCGAAGAGGCCCAGGAGCGGGTGCTGGCCCTGGTGCGCCCTCTGGAGGCCGAATCCGTGCCCCTGTTGCAGGCGCTGGACCGCGTGCTGGCCGAGCCGATCGTCGCCGATATGGACGTGCCGCCGCTGGCCAACTCGGGCATGGACGGCTATGCCCTGCGCGCCGAGGACATCCGCGACGCGACGCAGCAATCCCCCGCGCGCCTGCGCGTCATCGGCGAGCTGGCGGCGGGGCAGATTTCGCCCTTGTTCGTCGGCCCTGGCGAGGCGCTGCGCATCATGACCGGCGCCCCGGTCCCCGCCGGGTCGGACACGGTGGTGCGCTTCGAGGATACTCGCCAGAGCGGCGACACGGTGGAGATATATGTAGCCGACCCGCGCGGGCGCAACGTCCGCGCCGCCGGCGAGGATGTGCGTCAGGGCCAGACGGTGCTGCAACCCGGCGCGCGCCTCCGCCCCGCCGAGATCGGCATGCTGGCCCTGGCGGGCCGCGCGACGGTCCAGGTGGTGCGGCGCCCGCGGGTGGCGATCCTGGCCACCGGCGATGAGGTGGCCGACCTGGGCGAGCCGGTGGCCCCGGGGCAGATTCGCAACATCAACAGCTATGCCTGCGCGGCGCAGGTGACGCGCTGGGGCGGGTTGCCGCTGTTGCTCGGCCTCGCCCGCGACCGTCGCGACGAGCTGGCGGCCAAGCTCGAGGAGGGCCTGGCGCTGGGCGCCGACTTGCTGGTCACCTCCGGCGGCGTCTCGGCGGGGGATTTCGACCTGGTCAAGCAAGTCCTCGCCGCCGCCGGGCGGATCGACTTTTGGTGGGTCAACATGAAGCCGGCGCGGCCGGTGGCTTTTGGCGCCATCCGCGGGACGCCGCTGCTGGGGCTGCCGGGCAACCCCGTCGCCGCCATGGTCAGCCTCGCCCTGTTGGGCCGCCCGGCCATCCGCAAGATGGCGGGGCACACCACCTGGGAGTGGCCCTCGGTGCTGGCCACGCTGCGCGAGCCCATCGCCCGCAAGGACGGCCGCCGCCACTACTTGCGCGTGCGGCTGGCCCGCCAAGGCGAGGGCTGGCTCGCCGAGCTGACCGGCGACCAGGGCGCAGGGATCGTCAGTTCGATGGTGCAGGCCGACGGCCTGGCGATCATCCCGGAGGACGCGGCGCACCTACCCGCGGGCAGCCCGGTGCGCGTGCTGCTATTGGATTGACCGCGAGGGACACGAAAAGACAGGCGCGCGGCCGCTCCGCCCGCGCGATAGGATAAGCGAAATGTCGCAAGATTACCCGACCATCAGCCTCGACGAGGCCTGGCGGCGCATCGCCGCCGCCGTGCGGCCGCTGCCGCCTCGGCTCATCCCGCTCGCCGAGGCCCTGGGCTGCGTGTTGGCGCAGGACGTGCAGGCCACGGAAAACATGCCCCCCTTCGCCGCCTCGGCCATGGACGGCTATGCCGTGATCGCCGCGGACGCCACGCCGTCGCGCCGCGTGATCGGCGAGCAGACCGCGGGGCGCCAGTTGCCTCTGCGCGTCGAGCCAGGCGCCGCCGCGCGCATCATGACCGGCGCGCCGCTGCCCGAGGGCGCGGATGCCGTGATCAAGGTGGAGGATAGCGTCGAGCAGGACGGCTGGGTCCGCTTTACGGCCGCCGTCCCCGCCGGCCGCGACGTGCGCCCGGCCGGACAAGACGTGGCCGCCGGGGAGGTTGTCCTGGAGCGCGGGGCGGTGCTGGGCCCTGCCGAGATCGGCTTGTTGGCCACCGTGGGGCGGATCGCCGTGCTGGCGCACCCCCGCCCGCGCGTGGCGGTGATGGCCACCGGCGACGAGCTGGTGGCGCCGGACCAGCAGCCTGGCCCCGGCCAAATCCGCGACTCGAACAGCTATGCGCTGCTGGCGGCGGTGCAGGCCGCCGGATGCCAGGCGATCCACCTGGGCCGCATCCCCGACGATGAGCAAGCCCTGCGCGCCGCCATGCTCTCCGGCCTGGCCCAGGCCGACGCGCTGATCACCAGCGGCGGCGTTTCTATGGGCACCCGCGACTTGGTCAAGCCGCTCTTGGAAGAGCTGGGGGCGGTGCATTTCGGCCAGGTGGCCAGCCGCCCCGGCAAGCCCTTCACCTTTGCGACGGTGCAGGGCAAGCCGGTCTTTGGCCTGCCCGGCTTTCCCGTCTCTTCCCTGGTCACCTTCGAGAACATGGTGCGCCCGGCGCTGCGCATCATGGGCGGGCACGCCAAGCTGCGCCGCCCGCGCGTCCTGGCCCGGCTCAGCCACGCCATCCGGCACGCGCCCGACCGCACCGAGTTCCAGCGGGCTGTCGTCGTGCAGCGCGACGGGGCCTATTGGGCCGCCACCACCGGCGTCCAGGTCTCCGGCCGGCTCAAGTCCATGGCCGGGGCCAACGCCCTGTTGGAGCTGCCCGCGGGGGTCAGCGATTTCGCCCAGGGGCAAGAAGCCGTCGCCATCCTGATCACCCTGCCCGAGGTGGACTAACGTGTCTTCCTTGCCTTGCGCCGACCGTATGGGCCGCGCCATCACCTATCTGCGGGTCTCGGTGACCGACCGCTGCAACCTGCGCTGCGTCTATTGCATGCCCGCCGAGGGCCTGCCTTTACAGGAACACGCCGATATCCTGCGCTACGAGGAGATCGCTCGCTTGGTGAGCATCGCCGCCGAGCTGGGGATTCGCCGCGTCCGCCTCACCGGCGGGGAGCCGCTGGCCCGGCGCGGGCTGACGGACCTGGTGCGGATGCTGGCCGGTATCCCCGGCGTGCAGGACCTCTCCATGACCACCAACGGGTCGCTATTGGCCCGGTATGCGGCGCCGCTGGCCGAGGCGGGCCTGACGCGGGTCAATATCAGCCTGGATACGCTGCGCCCCGACCGTTTCCGCCAGATCACCCGCTGCGGCGAGCTGGCCGAGACGCTGGCGGGCATCGAGGCGGCCCGCCGCGCGGGGCTGGAGCCGGTCAAGGTGAACATGGTGGTGATGCGCGGGCTCAACGACGATGAGGTGGTGGAGATGGCCCGCCGCTCGCTGGAGCAGGGCTGGAACGTCCGCTTTATCGAGGTGATGCCGCTGGGCGAGGGCGCGCACTGGTCCGGCGACGGCTATGTCCCCATCGACGAGGTGCGCCAGGCCATCGAGCAGGCGCTGGGGAGCCTGGAGCCGGCCGAGCTGGCGGGCAACGGCCCGGCCCGCTATTATCGCTGGGCTCATGCCCCGGATGCGGGCACCATCGGCTTTATCAGCCCGATTAGCGACCACTTTTGCGCCTACTGCAACCGCCTGCGCCTGACCGCTGATGGCAAGCTGCTCCCGTGCCTCTTTGGAAAGCAAGAGCTCGACCTGCGCGCCGCCTTGCGCCAGGGCGCGGACGACGCCGCCTTGCGCGACCTGTTTCGAGAGGCCATCGCGGCCAAGCCCCGCGGCCACGATGCCCCAGACCATGTGGCCCCCGGCGAGCGGCTCATGTCCCGGACGGGCGGATAGGAGAGACAAGATGCCCCTAACCCATCTGGATGCCGAGGGCAACGCCCGCATGGTGGACGTCGGGGACAAGGCCGTCACCCAGCGCGAGGCCGTGGCCGGCGGCGAGGTGCTCATGCAGCCCGGGACGCTGGCGCTGATCCAGCAGGGCGGGATGCCCAAGGGCGACGTGCTGGCCGTGGCGCGGGTGGCGGGGATCATGGCCGCCAAGCGCACCGCCGAGCTGATCCCCCTCTGCCACCCGCTGCCGATCACCGCGGTGGCCGTGGATTTCCGGCCCGACGAGGCGCGCAGCGCCATGCTGGTCACCGCGCGGGTCAAGTGCGCCGGCGTCACCGGCGTCGAGATGGAGGCGCTCACCGCCGTCTCGGTGGCGGCGCTGACGATCTATGACATGTGCAAGGCCGTGGACCGCGGCATGCGCATCGACAACATCCGCCTGCTGCGCAAAAGCGGCGGGCGCAGCGGCGAATGGATACGAGAGGACGAACATGAACCCACAAGGTAAGGTGGTCGCGGTCTGCGTCAGCAGCCGCAAGGGCGTGCCCAAGCACGATATCAAGTCCGGCCAACTGCGCGTGGATTGGGGGCTGGAGGGCGACGCCCATGCCGGCAATTGGCATCGCCAGGTGAGCCTGCTGGCCCTGGAGAGCATCGACAAGATGCGCGCCAAGGGGCTCAAGGTGCGGCCGGGCTCGTTTGCCGAGAACATCACCACCGAGGGGATCGAGCTTTATACCCTGCCGGTGGGGACGCGCCTGCGCCTGGGCGGCGCCCTGGTGGAGGTGACCCAGATCGGCAAGGTCTGCCACACCAAGTGCGCCATCTATGACCTGGCCGGGGATTGCGTCATGCCCCGCGAGGGCATCTTTGTGAAGGTGCTGGAGCCGGGCAGCGTGGCGACGGGGGACGCCGTGGAGGTTCTTTCGGCGACCAGCGAGGCGGGCGCATGATCTATATCGGGCTGGACGACACGGATGTGGTGGATTTCGAGCGTGGCACCGGCAAGCTGGCGCGGCAACTGGCTCCCGACCTGGAACGGTTTGGCGTCGTCTTTGGCATCTCGCGGCACCAACTGCTCGTCGATCCTCGCGTGCCCATGACCAAGCGCAACAGCTCTGCCTGCCTGCACCTGCAGAGCGACGTCAGCCTGGACGAGCTGGGCGAGTTCGTGGCCGAGTATGTGGGGGAGATCAGCCCCGTGGGCAGCGACCCCGGCGTCTGCGTCGCACGCCGCGTCCCAGCGCCCATCACGGCCTTTGGCCGGCGCGCCCAAACCGAGCTCGTGCGCCAGCAGGAGGCGCGGCAACTGGCCGCGGCACACGGGCTGTTCCTGCGCGGGCTGGGCGGCACCGAGGATGGCGTCATCGGCGCGCTCTCCGCCGTCGGGCTGGGGGCTTCCGGACAGGATGGGCGTTTTATCCTGGTGGGCGCCATGCGCGAGCTGGATGGGGTGCAGCCGATCGCGGCGGTGCTGGCCGCTGGCATCACGGCGGTGCGGGACACGGCCGACAACCCCATCACCGAGGGGCTGATCCAGACCGGGGGCAAGCTGCGGCCGGCCCTGCGGGACGGGCGCCCGGTTCTTTATGTGGAGCGCGGCGATCCCTATTGGCTGCCGCTCAAGCTGGACTGAAGCCGCCATGTCCATCGCGCTGCGCGCCGAGGGCCTGAGTTATGCCTACCCGCAGCAGGGGCTGGGCCTGGCCGCCACCGATTTCGCCGCGGCCGCTGGCGAGACCTGGGTCGTCACCGGGCCTTCCGGCTGCGGCAAGAGCACCCTGGCGCGTTGCCTGGCGGGCCTGATCCCCCACCTCTATCGCGGGCAGATGGGCGGCCGGGTCTGGGTAGGCGACCTGCGCACCGACCAGGCCGAGCTGTGGCAGCTCGCCGAGCGGGTGGGGCTGGTCTTTCAGAACCCGGCCCTGCAATGCCTGGCCTCCACGGTGGAGGAAGAGCTCGCCTTCGGCCTGGAGAACCTCGGCCTCCCCCGGGCCGAGATCGCCAGCCGGATCGCGACCGGCCTGGAGCGCTTTGGGCTGGCCGAGCTGGCCGGCCGCGCGCCCCACACCCTCAGCGGCGGGGAACAGCAACGCCTCATGCTGGCCGCCGCGCTGGCCCGCGAGCCTGGCGCCCTGGTGCTGGATGAGCCGCTCTCCATGCTGGACAGCGCCGCCGCGACCCAGTTCGTCGCCGACGTGGCCGCGCTGGCGGCGCAAGGCGCCACGGTGGTGGTCTGCGAGCACCGGGACGCCTACTTCCACGGTGGAGCCGTCCGGCGCTATGCCATGCCTGGCCGGTGGTCGCCCGCCGACCTGCCCCACCCTCCCCCGCTACCCTTGACGGCGGAGGCGGAGGTGCTGATCCAGGGGCTGGCGCTAGGACACGGGGAGCGACGGCTCTTTGCCAACCTTGACCTGCGGCTGCGCGGCGGCGAGGTGGTGGCGCTGGTGGGGCGCAACGGCGTGGGCAAGACGACCCTGTTGCGCGCGCTGGCCGGATTGCACCCCCACGGGGGGCGCATCGCCGCGGCGGACGGCGCCCGGCCCGAGCTGGGGCTGATGTTCCAGAACCCCGACTGGCAGATTTTCAACCCGACGGTCCGCGACGAGATGCGCTACCGGCTGGCGAGCCCCGATGAGGCGCTGTACGCCTGGGCGCTGCAGGCGCTGGGCTTGGGCGCCTACGAGCAGACGCCGCCGCTCCTTTTGAGCGAGGGGGAGAAGAAGCGTCTGGCCCTGGCTATCCTGCTGATGCGGCGTCCCCGGCACGGGGTGCTGCTCGACGAGCCGACGCTGGGGCAAGACGATGGCCACCGCGCCATCATGGGCGGCGCGGCGCGCGCTCTGGCCGGGGCGGGCTATGTCGTCATCGCCGCCACCCACGACCTCGACTGGGCGAGCCGCTACGCCGACCGGCTCATCTTGCTTGGTCGAGGCCGCGTGCTGGATGACGGGCCGACGGCGGAGGTGCTGGGCCACCCTGCGGCCTGGCGCGAGGCCGGACTTGTGGTCCCGCCGTGGCTGCGCGCCTGAGGGCGTCGTCCCGCTGGCGTTTGACAGATTTCCGATTCCCGATACACTAGGGACAGTTGAACAGCTGATGCAGTTTCTCCGAGTCTCATGGCCTGTAGACCATGGCGCGTCCATGGCGTGAGACCGATAGGGTGCGGTTGGAAACGGCCGTGCCTCCCGTGTTTGGAAAGGAGATCTGCCGCATACGCCAGAACCGGACATGCCTTTGGCATGCCTGCGCTTGTGGTTTGGATCGGTATCGATCATTGCGGCGACTCACTTCCGAGTCGCCGCTTTTGTTTTGTCCAGGAGCGAGCCACCATCGAAACGATCTGGAACGGCCTGAAAGAGGCGATTCGCCTCATCGTCTCGCAGGACCCGGCCCTGTTCGAGATCCTGCTGCTGTCGCTGCGCGTCTCGGGCACGGCGCTGCTCTTCAGCACCCTCATCGGCGTGCCGCTGGGCGCCGTCATGGGCCTCAGCCGCTTCATTGGCCGGCGCTTTCTCATCGCCCTGCTCTATACCGGCATGGGCTTCCCGCCGGTGGTGGTGGGCCTCTTCGTCTACCTGATGCTCTCGCGCAACGGGCCGCTGGGGCAGCTCGACTGGTCCATCATCCCCAACCTCTTTACCCCGGCGGCCATGGTCGTCGCCCAGTGCATCATCTCGTTCCCGCTGGTGGCCGGCTTTACCATGGCGGCCGTGATGGGCGTGGACCCGGCGCTCCGGCAGCAGGTGCAAGCCATGGGCGCCACCCGCTGGCAGACCACCGTCGCCATCCTCTCCGAGGCGCGGGTAGGCGTCATCGTCTCGGTCATCGCCGGTTTCGGCAGCATCATCTCGGAGGTGGGCGCGGTGATGATGGTGGGCGGCAACATCGAGCACCGCACCCGCATGCTCACCACCGCCATCGTGCTAGAGACCGGCAAAGGCAATTTCGATCTGGCCCTGGCCATCGGCGTGATCCTGTTGGCGATCTCGTTCATCACCAATGTCGCCATGCTCTACCTGCAGGGAAAGGGCTTTGACGAATGAACGAGACCATTTACCAGTTGCGCGGCATCACCAAGAGCTACGGCAACGGCTTTGCCTTGCGCCTGGACGAACTGGACATCCGGCGCGGCGAAATCCTGGCGCTGGTGGGGCCCAGCGGCGCGGGCAAGAGCACCCTGCTGCGGCTGCTCAACTTTCTCGAATCGCCCAGCAGCGGGAGCATCCGCTTCATGGGCGCCGAGCTTCGGCCGGGCGGGGCCATGCCGCTGGAGCTGCGCCGCCGCGTCACCACGGTCTTTCAGCGGCCCGTGCTGCTCAACCGCAGCGTCGCCGCCAACGTGCGCTACGGGCTCGACCTGCGCGGCCGCGGCGAGGGCGACCGGGTCAAGAGTGCGCTGGAGACGGTGGGACTGGCTGACCTCTCGCACCAGCGCGCCCGCACCCTCTCCGGCGGCGAGGCCCAGCGCGTGGCCCTGGCGCGGGCCCTGGTCCTGGAGCCGGATGTGCTGCTCCTGGACGAGCCCACCGCCAACCTGGACCCCTACAATGTCGGGCTGATCGAGGGGATCGCCCGCCAGCTCAACCAGGAGCATGGCGCGACGCTGGTGCTGGTCACGCACAACGTCTTTCAAGCCAAGCGCCTCGCTCACCGCGTGGGGCTGATGCTGGAGGGGCGCCTCGTCGAGCTGGCCGAGGCGGAGGCCTTTTTCGAGTCCCCCGCCGATCCGCGCACCGCCGCCTTTGTGCGCGGCGAGATGGTGTACTAACAGGTTGCAGGTTCCACGTCGAAAGTGAGAAGTCGACCGCCCGGGGCCGCTGCTGACGCGCGACGTAGGGCCTGTCACCTGCAACCTGGAACTGGGAACCTGAAACTGGACACAGGAGGATCTCATGAAGAAGAACATCGTCTATTGGCTCCTGATCGTTTCGCTGCTGGCCAGCCTGATCGCCGGCTGCGCCGCGCCAGCGGCAGCCCCCACCGCGACGGCTGTCCCGCCGACTGTCTCAGCCGCCACCGTGGCCCCGGCGACGAACACCGCCGTCCCGCCGACCGTGGCGCCGGCGACGAACACGCCGGTCCCGCCCACCGCGGCCCCCACCGCCGCGCCGACGGCCATGACCGCGCACGACTCGCTGATCCTGGCCACCACCACCAGCACGGAAAACTCGGGCCTGCTCAAGTTCATCCTGCCCGACTTTGAAAAGGCCAACAACGTCAAGGTGGACATCATCGCCGTGGGCACCGGCCAGGCTCTCAAGCTCGGCCAGGACGGCAACGCCGACGTGCTGTTGGTCCACGCGCGCGCCCAGGAGGACGCCTTCATGGCGGCCAACCACGGCACCCGCCGCGAGGACGTGATGTACAACGACTATGTCATCCTCGGTCCCGAAAAGGACCCCGCGGGCATCAAGGGGATGAAGAACGCCGCCAAGGCGATGGCTCAGCTCGCCGACAAGAAGGCCACCTTTGTCTCCCGCGGCGACAACTCGGGCACGCACGTGAAGGAGAACGATATCTGGAAGGCCGCGAATATCACCCCCTCCGGCTCCTGGTACGTCTCCGCCGGGCAGGGCATGGGCGCCGTGCTGACCATGGCCAATGAGCAGCAAGCCTACACCCTGAGCGACCGGGCAACCTACCTGGCCCGCACGTTGGAAGGGACCGACCTCAAGATCCTGGTGGAAGGCGACCCGGTCCTCTTTAATCCCTACGGCGTCATCACCGTGAACCCGGCCAAGAACCCGAACATCAAGGCCGATCTGGCCACCAAATTCGTCGACTGGATCATCTCCCTGCCGACGCAGGAGCTGATCTCCACCTTTGGTGTGGCCGAGTTCAAGGCCCCCTTGTTCACGCCCGACTCGACCGCCTGGCGTGAGGCCCAAGCTGGGGCGGCGGCCACCGGGGCGGCGCTCAAGGTCACCGGCAAAGTGACGAAGGAAATGAGCTGGACCGAGGCCGAGGTCAAGGCCATGCCCACCATGGAAGCGACCTCCACCAACAAGGAAGGCGTCGCCAGCACCTATACCGGCGTCTCGCTGAACGCCCTGTTGGAGCTGGCCGGCGTGCAGGCCGGGACGGCTACCCTGGTCCTGGTGGCTGACGATGGTTTTACCGCCGAGGTGCCCTTGGCCGACGCGCAAGCCTGCAAGGATTGCATCGTCTCCTTCCGCAACCAGGGCGGCTTTAGCATGGTCATGCCCGGGATGTCCAACAAGGCCCAGGTCAAGGGCGTGGTGGAGATCCAGGTCAAATAGCTCCGGCGCGGGCATCCGTGATCGCTTGTGCTGCGGCGGGGTCAGAGTCGATCCTGCCGCAGCCTGCTTTTCACGGCGCCACACGCGATCTGCAGACCAGACGGCGCGGCCATGGGGCGCGGGCGCGCCGTCGCTAGCGAGGGACGGGATGCCACGACAACGGCGGGCAAGGTTGGGCGCGCGAGGGCTGGCGTTGGTGGAGGATTCGCCGCTGCGCTGGGCCGACCCGCGCGCCAAGCTGGCGCTGAGCCTGTGCGCCTCCCTGGCGGTGATGCTGCCGCTGAAGCAGCTCGCCGTCTTTATGGCGGCGTTCGCCGGCCTCCTGCTGTGGGCGCGGCTGCTGCCGGAGGCGGCCCGGCAGGTCTGGCGGCTCAAGTGGATCCTGCTGGCCCTCTTCCTGCTGGATTGGCTCCTGGTCAGCCTGGACCTGGCCGTGATCATCACGCTGCGGCTGGCGCTCCTGGCGGGCGCCTTTTCCCTCTTTTTCGCCAGCACCATGCCGGGCGAGTTGCGGCTGGCGCTGGAGTGGCTCCGGCTGCCGTACCGCTATGCCTTTAGCCTGAGCCTGGCCTTTCAGAGCCTGGAGCTGTTGGGCGACGAGTGGCGCGCCATCTTGGAGGCCCAGCAGGCCCGCGGAGCCTGGACCCCTCCAACCGGCTGGCGCAACCTGAGCGGTCGCTTGCGCGACCTGGTGTCCCTGACCGTGCCCGCCATCACCCTCGCCGCCAAGCGCGCTTGGTCCATGACGGAGGCCGCCTACGCCAGAGGTTTTGACTCGCCGCATCGCCAACCGTACCGCCGATTGGCCTGGCGTCCCCTCGATACTTGGCTGCTCATCGGATCGGTGGCGGCCATGGCGGCGCTGCTGATCTGGCGTTACACGACAGCATGGAACGGGTGAACGACATGACACAACGAACGCGAATCCTCATCGCCCTCGGCGTCCTCGTGGCGCTGGCGGCCCTGGTCTTGGGAGTGGACGCCTGGCAACGCGCGCAACTCGGCCCCGAGCCGGAGCTGCCGCCGGGGAGCATCCCCATCCGCATGGATGGCCGTCTCGTGGGCGGATTCACCGCTGGCGACCTGGAAGCCTTGCAGGAAGCCAGCTTTGTGGACGCTGAGGAGGGCAAGACACAGGATGGCTGGATGCTGCGCGACGTCCTGCTGCTGCGCGTGAAGCGGAGCGCCCTCAGGCCCACGACGCTGGTCCGCGTCTCCAGCTCGAGCCGTGGCAAAACCGTGGAAGTGATCTGGGCCGAGGTGGATGATCCGGCCAACATGGTGATGTTTGACCTGTCGGGGCGGGGCACGCTCAAGCTGGTCTCGCTCCTGCCCCAACTGGACGTCCGCGACGAGTGGGTGCAGGACGTGGATGGCATCGAGATCGTCTCCCGCGGGGAATCGGAGTGAGGCCCATGAAGAAGCGCTATTTTTCCACCTTTGAGCTGGTCCTGCTGGCGTTGCTGGCGGCGCTGGTCGTGGTGGCCAAGATCTCGCTGCGGCTTCCGCTGCAGCTCTCCGGCCATTCGGGCATCTTTTGGATGGCGATCATCATCGTCGCCGCGGGGATTGTCCCCAAGTTGGGCGCTGTGAGCCTGGTCGGCCTGACCTCGGGCATTCTGGCGGCTTTCCTGGGGCTGGGCGACTTCGGCGCGCTGAACACGCTTCTCTCTTACACCGCAGTGGGCGTGGGCGCCGACCTGGCCCTGTGGCTGCTGCGGAACCCGGAGAACCTGGTTGTGGCGACGCTGGCGGGCACGCTGGGGCACATGGCCAAGTTCCTGGTCAAGTGGGGCATGGCCGCGATCACCGGCGCGCCAGTGGGCTTTGTGGCATTGGGCCTCGCGCGGGCGCTGCTCGGCTATTTGGTCTTTGGCGCGCTGGGCGGGCTGCTTGGCGGCCTAACCTTGCGGGCGCTGCGGAGGGCCGGTTTCTTCGCCTACCTTGCGGAGAAGCGGTAATCCGGACTGGGCCTGACGGACGCTCCGCACTGGGAGAGGCGCCCGCGCGGGCAAAAACGGCAAAACGTCCGAGAGATGGCAGATCTCCCGGACGTTCTTGTTATCCAGGGCGGCGCATAGCAATGTAGTATCGCTATGTCTGCCGCTTGGGCCGGTATTGCAGCGCCTCGGCCAGGTGCGCCGTCTCGATCCTCTCGCTCCCCGCTAGGTCGGCGATGGTCCGCGAGACCTTCAGGATGCGGTGAAACCCCCGCGCGCTCAAGCCCAATTGTCGCATCGCCGCCTTGATCAGGGTGTTTCCCGCCTCGTCCAGCCGGCAGTATTCGCGCACCTCTTTCGGCCCCATGTCGGCATTGGTGACCAGCTTGGTCCCGGCGAAGCGCTGGCGCTGCACCGCGCGCGCCTGTTCCACCCGCTCGCGGATCTTGGCGCTGGGCTCGCCCAGTTGGTCGCTGCTCAGCTTTTCGTACTCGACGCGCGGCACCTCCACGTGGAGGTCAATGCGGTCCATGAGCGGGCCCGAGATGCGCCGCTGGTAGCGCGAAATGAGGGTGGAAGAGCAAGAGCACTCGTGGGTAGGGTCGCCATAGTAGCCGCAGGGGCAAGGTTGCGTTGCCATCTTGCCATTTCACCCTGACCGGCCCGAAGCCGTCTCCCCTGCCCTGTCCGGTGCAGCTGAACACCCTCGGTGACCACATCCGGAAGCGACGGCTCGACCTGGGCCTGCTGCAACAGGAGGTGGCCGAGCAGATCGACGTCGCCGAAGCCACCATCGTCAACTGGGAGCTCAACCACACCTCACCGGAAATCCGCTACATCTCACGGATCATCGCTTTTCTAGGCCGTGATCCCTGTGCCAGGCCATCTGACACGCTCGGCCAGCGGCTCATTGCCTATCGGCAAAAGATGGGGCTGAGCCAAAAGAAGCTGGCTCGCCAACTAGGTATTGATCCTGCAACTTTGGGCAGGTGGGAGAGAGGGAACGGGCTACCATCGCCGAAGCTACGAAAGCAGTTAGCGAGCTTCCTCCCTCTTGTTCAGGTTGATCACGACCAAACAGTGGAGATGCAGAATGTGTATTGAGCACCTGGCACATAGACGACTTGTCAGCCTAGTGACAACTGGCACTATCGCACGTATCAGCTTGCTTGGCGAAAGGTCTTGAGTGGGTGAGCTCTTCGCCCATCCATCGTGACAAGCGCTGCATAATACGCTGACAGCCGTTGAATGCAGTGCATCGGCCTTACTCGCTCAGATGCCAATCTACGGCAGCCGTCAGTCTCACATAAACAGCCG
>ENA-UOUL01000435-UOUL01000435.1-bioreactor-metagenome-genome-assembly--contig:-NODE-435-length-71344-cov-15.008152_pt1 | contig 71344 bp, 70 predicted proteins | sample MGYA00249838_ERZ747220 | MGnify/ENA primary metagenome ERZ747220 (study PRJEB28778, sample SAMN05720191) | bioreactor metagenome | isolation source: Anaerobic biogas reactor | place: USA:Washington... | reverse complement strand
AACCACGGAGGGGGTGGCGAACGGCGGGGCAGGGGTCGAACCACGGAGGGAGTGGCGAACGGCGGAGCAGGTGTCGAACCACGGAGGGGGTGGCGAACGGCGGGGCAGGGGTCGAACCACGGAGGGAGTGGCGAACGGCGGGGCAGGGGTCGAACCACGGAGGACCTGAAGTCGGGGTAGCCGGATTTGAACCGGCGGCCTTCCGCTCCCAAAGCGGACGCGCTACCAACCTGCGCCATACCCCGTTGCCGCGCCGACACATGCACCACGTCAGGTGGACGATTTCTCCGAGCGCGACAGCGGCCATTAGGCTAGCCCTTGCTGGCCCCCCGGCCAAACGGTCGGAGGGGACTGTGCCGCGGGTGTAGCTCAATGGTAGAGCCCCAGTCTTCCAAACTGGCTACGCGAGTTCGATTCTCGTCACCCGCTCCAAGCACGGCGCGCCGCCGCGGGTCGTGAGTGCTGCCGGAGCAGCACAGGCGCCCCGCGCCAAGCATGAACGATCGCATGACCTGATCGGGTGCAGCACTCCGCCGGAACTGCATCCAACCCTGAATTCAAGAATCCCAACCCCGTCTGGAGTGCCCTGCTGTGAAGAGCGACGTTGAGAAGCTCAGCCCGACCCGCGTCAAGATGACCGTCTCGGTCTCGTATGACGAGCTCAAGCCGAGCATCGACGCCGCCTACAAGAGCATCGGCAGCCAGGTCCAGGTGCCCGGCTTCCGCAAGGGCAAGGTCCCGGCGCGGATCATCGACCAGCGGTTCGGCCGCGGCGCGGTGCTCCAGGAGGCCGTCAACGAGGCCATGCCGCAGTTCTTCGGCCAGGCCATCGAGGAGAACCAGGTCCGCGCCATCGGTCAGCCGAGCGTCGAGATCAGCGCCATCCCGCTCGAGGAGGGCGAGGAGCTGACCTTCACCATCGAGACCGACGTCCGTCCCGAGGTGGAGCTGCCGGACCTGTCCGACGTCACCCTCGAGGTCGCCGACGCCGTGGCCGACGACGCCGCGGTCGAGGAGCGTCTCACCGACCTGCGCGAGCGCTTCGGCTCCCTCGTCGGCGTCGACCGCCCGGTCGAGGACGGCGACTTCGTCTCCATCGACCTCAAGGCCAGCATCGACGGCGAGGAGATCGACTCGGTCACCGGCGTCTCCTACCAGGTCGGCTCGGGCAACATGCTCGAGGGCATGGACGAGGCCCTCATCGGCCTGTCCGCCGGAGAGACAAAGGAGTTCAGCGCGCCGCTCGCCGGTGGCGACCGCGCCGGCCAGAACGCCGACTGCGTCGTGACCGTGCAGTCCGTCAAGGTCCGTGAGCTGCCGGAGGCCGACGACGAGTTCGCTCAGCTCGCCTCCGAGTTCGACACGATCGACGAGCTCAAGGCCGACCTCGCCAAGCAGGCCGAGCAGGCAGCGAAGTACGGCCAGGGCATCGAGGCCCGCGACAAGCTCGTCGAGCACCTCCTCGAGGTCGTCGACGTGCCGATCCCCGAGGGTGTCGTCGAGGCCGAGGTGCACTCCCACCTGGAGGGTGAGGGTCGTCTCGAGGACGAGGAGCACCGCGCCGAGGTCGACGAGAGCACCCGCCGCGCGCTGAAGCTGCAGTTCATCCTCGACGCCGTCGCGGAGAAGAACGAGGTCACCGCCGAGCAGGGCGACCTGGTCGAGTACCTCATCATGCAGGCCCAGCAGTACGGCATGGACCCGAACCAGTTCGCCCAGGCGGTCGACCAGCAGGGCCAGATCCCCGCGATCGTCGCCGAGGTGACCCGACGCAAGGCGCTCGCCAGCCTGCTCGAGAACGTCTCCGTCAAGGACGCCAGCGGCAACGCCGTCAACCTCGACGAGCTCACCCCGGGCGCAGCCGACGAGGAGCTCTCTGCCGAGTCCGCCGAGTCTGCCGACTCCGCTGATTCTGCCGACTCCGCTGATTCTGCCGACTCCGCAGAGTCCGCTGACTCTGCCGACTCCGCTCCGTCCGCCGACTCCGCCGACGAGGCGGAGGCTGCTGACGCCGACGACGAAGCCAAGGCCTGATTGACCCAGACCCTCGACGAGACGGCAGAGCGGGCCAAGCGCGCCCGCACTGCCGTCTTCGTCGTCTTCACCCTCGCCGGCGTCGCCTTCGCGGCTGTCGCGTCCCGCATCCCTGACATCCGCGACACCTTCGGCGTGGGGCCGGCTCAGCTCGGCGTCATCCTCGTGGCGCTCTCCATCGGGTCCGTATGCGCGCTGCCCCTGGCCGGCTCCATCGCCTCCCGCATCGGTCAGGCCAACGCGGTCCGGCTCGGCATCAGCCTCGCCGGAACGGGGCTGGCCGTCGTGGCGCTCTGCGTCCACTTCGTGGCGCCGCGACCTCTGCTCATGGTGGGGATGTTCTTCACCGGCGTCGGCATCGGGATCTGGGACGTCTCGATGAACATCGAGGGTGCGGCGGTCGAGCACGCCCTGCGCATCTCGGTCATGCCGCACTTCCACGCGGCCTTCTCGGCCGGCACCGTGGCCTCCGCGATCGTCGGTGCCCTGTTGTCGCACATCGAGCTCTCGGTGGCGGTGCACCTCCTGACGGTCGTCGCCCTCGTCGTCGGTCTCGGGGTGTATGCGACCCGCGCCTTCCTGCCCGTTCGCGCCGTTCGCCCGGCCCGGGCCGGACAAGCGGGAGCCGCAGAAGGAGGAGCCGCAGAAGCCGCGACCGCAGAAGCAGGAGCAGGTGAGCACGGCATACCGGCTTCTGGGCGGGCCCCGCAGCGGGTGCGCTCCCCGTGGACCGAGCCCCGGACCCTCCTCATCGGCGTCCTCGTCCTGTGCGCCGCCTTCACCGAGGGGACGGCGAACGACTGGCTCGCGGTCGCGCTCGTCGACGGCTACGGCCTCTCCAACGCTGCCGGCGTCATCGGCCTGGCGGTCTTCCTCGTCTTCATGACCGCGGGACGGATCCTCGGCACGCGGTGGCTGGACCGCTACGGCCGGGTCGCCGTGCTCCGGGCCCTCTTCGTCGTCGCGGGGATCGGCGCCGCGCTCGTCATCTTCGGGACCCCGGTCCTGGCCTTCGTCGGGGCTGCGCTGTGGGGAGTGGGGGCGAGCCTCGGCTTCCCGGTCGGCATGTCGGCGGCCGCGGACGACCAGGACCGCGCCCCTGTGCGGATCTCGGTGGTGGCAAGCATCGGCTACCTCGCGTTCATCGCCGGGCCCCCGCTGCTCGGCTTCCTCGGCGAGCACGTGGGCGTCCTGAAGTCGCTCACCGTGGTGGGTGCGCTCGCCCTCCTCGCCCTCGTCGTCCTGCCCGCAGCACGCGAGCCGGAGAGCTCACGCGCCTGAGCGGCGTGTCTGCCCAGGGCGGACAGAGGTCAGGGGCGGGACTAACGCGACCTGCTCGGGCGTTAGGGTCAACCGAGAACGCGAACCATCGCCACCGAACCATCATCACGGTTCGGCGATGGCGACCAAGACCAGCGATACCCCACCAGCGAGGAGAACCACGTGGCTTCGCACGACATCACCGCCGCGGCTCCCGGGCCGCTCACCGGCCTGGACGACCACATCTACAACCGCCTCCTCAAGGAGCGGATCATCTTCCTCGGCTCGGACGTGCGCGACGACAACGCGAACGCCATCTGCGCCCAGATGCTCCTGCTCGCCGCGGAGGACCCCGAGAAGGACATCTGGCTCTACATCAACAGCCCTGGTGGCTCGGTGACCGCCGGCATGGCGATCTTCGACACCATGCAGTGGGTCCCGAACGACGTCGCCACCGTCGCCATGGGCATGGCGGCCTCGATGGGCCAGTTCCTCCTGTCCGCCGGCACCCCCGGCAAGCGGTATGCGACGCCGCACGCCCGCGTCATGATGCACCAACCCTCGGGCGGCATCGGCGGAACCGCCTCGGACATCAAGATCCAGGCCGAGCAGATGCTCCACATCAAGCGCCAGATGGCCGAGCTCATCGCGCAGCACACGGGCCAGACCGTCGAGCAGATCGAGCGGGACTCCGACCGGGACCGCTGGTTCACCGCCGAGGAGGCCAAGGAGTACGGCTTCGTCGACCACGTCATCACGACCGCAGGGCAGGCGGGCGACTCCACCGACAACCCGGTCGCCCAGTGAGCGAGGAGACTTCTATGAGCCACCCGATGATTCCCCCGATGTCCGGCCGCCTCGCCGTCCCCGGTTCCATGCCCCACGCTGTGCCAGGGCCCTCGAGCCGGTACATCCTGCCGCAGTTCGAGGAGCGCACCTCCTACGGCATGAAGCGGCTCGACCCCTACACCAAGCTCTTCGAGGACCGGATCATCTTCCTCGGCGTGCAGGTCGATGACGCGAGCGCCGACGACATCATGGCCCAGCTCATCGTGCTCGAGTCCCAGGACCCGGACCGCGACATCCTCATGTACATCAACAGCCCCGGTGGCTCGTTCACGGCGATGACCGCGATCTACGACACGATGCAGTACATCCGGCCCGACGTGCAGACGTTCGTCATCGGCCAGGCCGCCTCGGCCGCCGCGGTGCTCCTCGGTGCCGGTGCTCCCGGCAAGCGGTATGCGCTGCCCAACGCCCGCATCCTCATCCACCAGCCGGCTCTCGCCGGAGGCGACTACGGTCAGGCCTCCGACATCGAGATCCAGGCCAACGAGGTCCTGCGGATGCGCAAGTGGCTCGAGGACACCCTCGCTCACCACACGAACCGCACCCCGGAGCAGGTCAACGAGGACATCGAGCGCGACAAGATCCTCTCGGCCGCCGAGGCCAAGGAGTACGGCCTGATCGACTCGGTCCTCGAGTCGCGCAAGGCCAGCGCCCAGAAGTGACACGCTGACTCCGATGCACTGAGCGCGCCGCGCTGACAACTCGCGATCCCCCGTCGGTCCCCCAGGGAACCGGCGGGGGATCGCGGTCGTCTCAGGCGTATGCGCTTGCGAACTCTGCTGGCGACCGTGCTCCTGGCCGCGGCATCGCTCATCGTGCCCCAGACCTGCCTGGCGTGCTCGTGCCTCCAGATGACCTTCGCCGAGGCGGCCGATGGCGCCGAGGTGATCTTCGTCGGCACGGCGACCGGGCAGACCGGGACCGAGGACGATCTCGGACCGGCCGTCAAGGTCACCTTCACCGTCGACGAGGTCTACAAGGGCTCGGCGACCACGGAGACCGTCGTGCGGACGCCGGACAACAGCGCCGCCTGCGGATTCACCTTCGAGGAGGGGAAGACCTACCTCGTCATGGCCGGGCACGGTGAGGCGGGCCTCGAGACCAACCTGTGCACCGGCACCGCCCTCGCCGATGCCGTCGCGGGCGGGGATCTTGCGTCTTTGGGCGACCCGCAACCGCCGGCCGAGGGAGCGCCCGTGGCGACGCCGTACGGCGAGACGGGCGACCATGGCGCGGCCGGCTCCGGAGCCGAGGCCAAGTCGCACAACACGGCCCTACGTTGGGGCATGGGTGGGGTCGGTCTCACCGCCCTCGCGATGATGGCACTCATCTGGCGTCCCCGACGTCTCGCCTAGGGCCCGACCACCGAGCCGGGTGAGCACCTCCCACCCTTTGTCCATCCTGCGTGAGCGCTGATCGCGCGCCGGCGGCGGATACGGCAGGATCAGATTCGTGCCTCCGACCATGAGCGGCCGGCGCCGGGCCATGCTGTCCGGCTCGCTGTCCGCGCACCGGCGCAGGTTCCTCGCCACCGAGTCCGGCGGAGCGGCGCTCCTCGTCGTCGCGACCGTCCTCGCCCTGCTGTGGGCGAACTCGCCCTGGTCCGACGCATACACCCGGCTCTTCGCCACCGAGATCGGCGTGCAGGTCGGCAGCCGCGCGGTCAGCATGGATCTGGGTCACTGGATCAACGACGGACTCATGGCGGTCTTCTTCCTCGTCGTCGGGCTCGAGGTACGCCGGGATCTCTCGGTGGGCGAGCTCACCGACCGCAGCCGCCTCGTCCTGCCGATCATCGGCGGGCTCGGCGGGCTCATCGTCCCGGCGCTCATCTACCTCGCGATCAACCCCAGCGGCGAGGCGGCCCGGGGCTGGGGCGTCGTCATCGGCACCGACACCGCGTTCCTGCTCGGGGTGCTCGCGCTCGTCGGCCCGTCCGTCTCGTCGCAGCTGCGCGTCTTCCTGCTCACCCTGACCGTTGTCGACGACATCGTCGCGGTCTCGGTCATCGGCATCGTCTACTCTCGGAGCCTCTCCGTGCCCGCCCTCCTCGTTGCCGGTGCCGCCGTGCTCCTGCTGGCCGAGTTCAGCCGGGCGCGGGTCTGGCAGACCTGGCCGTATGTGGTGGTCATCGTGGTCCTCTGGCTCGCCACGGTCGCGTCGGGACTGCACGCCTCGGTCGCCGGGATGCTCGCCGGGCTGCTCGTCCCTGCCTTCACCCCGCCGCGTGACGCCGTCGACAGCGCGTCCCGCTACCTCCACGCCTTCCGCCAGTCGCCCATGGCCCAGGTGGGTCGGTCGGCCAGCCAGGCCCTGCGCCAGGCGGTGTCGGTCAACGAGCGGATGCAGCTGCTCCTGCACCCGTGGAGCGGCTATGTCATCGTTCCGGTCTTCGCGCTCGCCAACGCCGGGGTGGATCTGCGCGGTGGTCTTCTCGCCGAGTCCCTGCGTTCTCCGGTCGTCTGGGGCATCGTCGCCGGCCTCGTGCTCGGCAAGCTCGTCGGCATCGGTGGCAGCGCCCTCGTGGCCGCGCGTCTCGGAGCAGGCCGACTGCCGCAGGGTGTGGGTCCCGGTCAGGTGCTCGGCGGGGCAGCGCTCTCGGGCATCGGCTTCACCGTCTCCCTCCTCATCGCCCACCTCGCGTTCGGTCCGGAGCTGCGGGAGCAGGCCACCGTCGGGGTGCTCATCTCGCTCGTCCTCGCGACGGGTCTGGGCTGGCTCGTGTTCGGGCTCGCGGCCCGCTTCCTCGGGGAGACGTCGGCCGGACTGCCGATGATCCTCGCCGACCCGGTCGATCCCGAGCGCGACCACATCCTCGGTCCGGTCGACGCACCGCTCACCCTCGTCGAGTACGCCGACTACGAGTGCCCCTTCTGTGCCCAGGTGACCGGGGTGATCGAGGAGGTCCGGGCCTACTTCGGCGACGACCTGCGCTATGTGTGGCGTCACCTGCCGCTGCCCGACGTGCACCCGCACGCCGAGCTGGCCGGCGCCGCTGCCGAGGCCGCCGCCGCCCAGGGTCGCTACTGGGAGATGTCCGAGCTGCTCTACACCCACCAGGACGAGCTCGAGCCGGCCGACCTCACGGGGTATGCCGCTGAGCTCGGCCTCGACGTCGAGCGCTTCATCCGCGACCTCGAGGAGGGCATCTACACCGAGCGCGTCCGCCGGGACGCAGAAGGCGCGGAGGCGAGCGGGGCACGCGGGACACCCACGTTCTTCATCGGGACGCGACGCCATGTCGGCCCCTACGACGCGCGAAGCCTCATCGCTGCGCTCGAGGCCTCGAGGGCGCGCACCTAGGCGCAAGGGCCCGCGCCTGGGGTGTCCGCTGTGAGCGGACAAGAGCCTCAGACCCCCGAATTGCCTGTTTCATTGTCAGGGAGGGCGCCGATGGACAGGTACCGTCGAGACAGCCAGGGCACACGACTGGCGACGCTGAGGAGAGGACGAACGCGCGATGGCACGCATGGGTGAGAGCAGCGACCTGCTCAAGTGCTCGTTCTGCGGCAAGTCGCAGAAGCAGGTCAAGAAGCTCATCGCCGGCCCGGGGGTCTACATCTGCGACGAGTGCATCGACCTCTGCAACGAGATCATCGAGGAGGAGCTCGCCGAGGGCAGCGAGTTCAGCCTGGACGAGCTTCCCAAGCCTCGCGAGATCTACGACTTCCTCGAGAAGTATGTGGTGGGCCAGGACCGCGCCAAGCGGGCTCTGTCGGTGGCTGTCTACAACCACTACAAGCGGATCCAGGCCGAGGAGAACAGCCTCGGCAAGCGCGACGCCGACCACGTCGAGATCGCCAAGTCCAACATCCTTCTCGTCGGACCGACGGGTTGCGGCAAGACCTACCTCGCGCAGACCCTGGCCCGCCGGCTCAACGTGCCGTTCGCGATGGCCGACGCCACCGCGCTCACTGAGGCCGGCTACGTCGGTGAGGATGTCGAGAACATCCTCCTCAAGCTCATCCAGGCCGCGGACTACGACGTGAAGAAGGCCGAGACCGGGATCGTCTACATCGACGAGATCGACAAGATCGCCCGCAAGAGCGAGAACCCCTCCATCACCCGCGACGTCTCGGGTGAGGGCGTGCAGCAGGCGCTGCTCAAGATCCTCGAGGGCACGACCGCGTCGGTGCCGCCGCAGGGCGGGCGCAAGCACCCGCACCAGGAGTTCATCCAGATCGACACGAGCAACGTGCTCTTCATCGTCGGGGGCGCCTTCGCCGGTCTCGAGCGGATCATCGAGTCGCGCACCGGCAAGAAGGGCCTGGGCTTCGGCTCCGAGCTGCACCTGCCCAAGGACATCGGCGACAGCTTCGAGGAGATCCAGCCGGAAGACCTCATCAAGTTCGGTCTCATCCCGGAGTTCATCGGGCGGCTCCCCGTCGTCACGAACGTCACGCCGCTGGACCGCGAGGCGCTCGTCGAGATCATGACCAAGCCGGCCAATGCCCTCGTGAAGCAGTACCAGCGGATGTTCGACCTCGATGGCGTCGCGCTCTCCTTCGAGGACGACGCCATCGACGCCATCGCGGACCTCGCGCTGCTGCGCGGCACGGGCGCCCGCGGGCTGCGCGCGATCATGGAGGAGGTCCTCCTCCCGGTGATGTTCGACGTGCCCAGTGACGACGGCATCGCCTCGGTCGTGGTGACCAAGGACGTCGTCGAGAGCAACGCACTGCCGACGATCGTCCGTCACGAGGCTCCGCCCAAGCGGGCCCGGAAGCGCAGCGCCTGACCTCTTGGCTCCGGGCTGAGACGATCGGCAGGATAGAGGCGTGACGCTCCCCGCATACCGTCTCGTCAACGGCGACACCGGACCGCGCCAGCAGAGCCCGGTCACCTGCGGGTCGGCCTGCCTCACGACGGCCCGGATGCTCGTCGACCCGGCCTTCGCGCACTGGATCGCGACGGGGGAGGGCCTGCCGGGCAGTCCGGAGGGTCGCTCGCCGGCCGACCGGTTCGCCGCCTATGAGCGCATCGTCCACCGGCGCACGAACGGCTTCACGCTCGACCGCAGCGGACTCAACGTGCCGTGGCCGCGCTTCCTCGGGACGCCACCGTGGGGCGCCAAGCGCGAGCTCGAGTTCGGGGCGGCCAAGCACGGCACGGACTACGCCATCACCGTTGTCCGGCCGCTCACGCACGACCAGCTGGCCCAGGTCTTCGAGCGGCTCAACGCCGTCGTCGCCGACGGGATGCCGGCCCTGCTCTATGTCGGCTCGGCGACCCTTCCCCGCCACGTCCTGCTCGTCCTCCCGGGCAATGGCGATGACCGGCTGGACGTCTACGACCCAGCGGACGGGTCCGTACGGGCGCGCAGCGTGGGCAGCTTCGCCAGCCACGAGCTGAAGATCTCCGGCTGGAACGTGCCGTGGTTCGTCATCGCGCCCACCGGCCCGCGCGCGGTGCGAGGTCGGCTTCGCCTCCAGAGGTATGCGGGACTCGCCGAGGCGGACGCCTCACCTGCCTGAGTACTTGCGTGCGAGCACGTACTGCGACCCGCTGGCGGCCGCGAACCTTCCGGGAGTAGGTTGGGTTCAGCAACAAATCCGCCTCCCACCGAAAGGGGAACCCAGGATGTTGGCATGGCACTTCACCGGAGTCGATGAGCCGCTCGTGCGCGTCGAGCTACCCGATCCCACGGCGGCGCCGGGATTCGTCGTCATCGACGTCAAGGCAGCGGGTCTGTGCCACACCGACGTGGGTGTCCTGCACGACGAGGGTTGGCTCTCGACGCTCGCCTACCGGCCCATCGTCCCGGGTCACGAGGTCGCAGGCGTCGTCTCCGAGGTCGGTGAAGGCGTCACCGGCTGGCAGGTCGGCGACCGCGTCGGCATCTGCCCCACGACCGAGTTCGGCGCTCCCGGCTTCGTCACCGACGGCGGCTTCGGTGAGAAGGTCACCCTCCCGGCGAGCGCCCTCGTGCGCATCCCGGACGGTGTCTCCTTCGCCCTCGGCGCTGCCGGCACCGACGCGGGCATGACCTCCCACGCCGCGGTCATGACGAACGGTCAGGTCAAGGCGGGCGACAAGGTCGGCATCATCGGCTTCGGTGGTCTGGGTCAGATCGGCGCCCGGGTCGCCGTGCTCGCCGGAGCCGACGTCTATGTGGCTGAGCTCAACGAGCTGGTCTGGGACAACGTCCGCGCCGCCGGAGTCAAGGGAGTCGCCAAGTCGATCGCTGAGCTCGGGGACGACTTCGACGTCATCGTGGACTACGCGGGCTTCGACACCACGGGCCAGGCGATCGAGTGCGTGCGCCCCGGTGGCCGGGTCGTCCAGGTCGGGATGGGTCGCCTCGATGCGTCGATCTCGATCAAGTGGCTCATCCTCAAGGCGGTCACCCTCGTCGGATCGGTCGGTGGCACGAAGGCCGACGTCGAGGGCATCTACGAGCACTTCTCGACCGGTGACATCGACCCCGCGGTCGAGGAGATCTCCTTCGAGGACATCCCAGCCGGCCTGCAGCGCCTGCACGACGGTGACGTCGTCGGACGCCTCGTCGCGATCTACTGACGCGTTCACCGGCTGACACACAGAGCCCGCAGGTCTGCTGACCTGCGGGCTCTGCGCATTGCCAGCTACGTGGCCTCGACCAGCTACGTGGCCTCGACCAGCTACGTGGCCTCGACCACGAGCTCCACGTCGCGCACAGCGAGCGGCTCGGACCCGTTGGGCGCGTAGTCCAGCGTGCCGACGATCCGACCAGCAGCCCGGAGGTCGCCCTCGGCGCTGCGGACGTGCTCGAGCAGCGCCTCGGCCCCGGTGAGGGAGACGGCGGCCACCTCGGTGCGCATACCGACCTTGGCCTCGGACTTGGTCTTGCGGACCGCGGCGAGGGCAGCGGCGACGGCCTCGAGCACCTGCGGCTCGCCACCGGCCGGCAGCTCGTCCGTCGTCGGCCAGGAGGTGCGGTGCACGGACCCGTCGTGGGTCCACGACCAGACCTCCTCGGTGACGTACGGGAGGATCGGCGCGAAGAGCCGCAGCACGACATCGAGCGCGATCCGCAGCGTGGCGCGGGCACTCGCGGCGCCCTCCTCACCGCGGGAGCCGTAGGCCCGGTCCTTGACGAGCTCGAGGTAGTCGTCGCAGAAGCTCCAGAACCAGGTCTCGGTCACCTCGAGGCTGCGGGTGTAGTCCCACCCCTCGAAGCCCGACGAGGCCTTGGCGACGACGTCGCGCAGCGAGGCGAGCAGCGCCTGGTCGAGCGGGTCGGTGACCTGCGCGGCAAGCGCCTCGAGCGAGTGCCCGCCCTCGACCTCGCCGAAGGACAGCGCGAACTTGCTCGCGTTGAGGATCTTGATCGCGAGGCGACGGCCGACCTTCATCTGGCCGATGTCGTAGGCGGCGTCCGTCCCGAGCCGTCCACTGGCCGCCCAGTAGCGCACCGCGTCGGCGGAGTGCTGCTGGACGACGTCCTCGGGCGTGACGACGTTGCCCTTGGACTTGCTCATCTTCTTGCGCTCGGGGTCGAGGATCCAGCCCGAGATCGCGGCGTGCGTCCACGGCACGGTGTCGTGCTCGTAGTGCGAGCGGACGATGGTGGCGAAGAGCCAGGTCCGGATGATGTCGTGGGCCTGGGGGCGCAGGTCCATCGGGAAGACCTTGTCCCAGATCGGGTCCCCGGTGCGCCAACCCCCGGCGATCTGCGGGGTGAGCGAGGAGGTGGCCCAGGTGTCGAAGATGTCCGGGTCGCCGACGAAGCCGCCCGGCTCGCCGCGCTGCGACTCGTCATATCCCGCAGGGGGATTCGCGGCCGGGTCGACCGGGAGCTCCTCGGGTGTCGGCAGGATCGGGTTCGCGTAGTCAACCTCGCCGTGCTCGTCGACGGGGTACCAGACCGGGATCGGCACACCGAAGAAGCGCTGCCGGGAGACGAGCCAGTCGCCGTTGAGGCCCTGCACCCAGTTCGTGTAGCGGGCGCGCATGAACGGCGGGTGGAAGTCGATCTGTCGCCCGCGCTCGACGAGGGCGTCGTTCAGGTCGGCCTCGCGGCCGCCGTTGCGGATGTACCACTGGCGCGAGGTGACGATCTCCAGCGGCTTCTCGCCGCGCTCGTAGAAGTTGGCCTTGCGCTGGGTCGGCGTCGGCTCGCCGTCCAGGTCGCCGGACTCCCGCAGGGCCTGGACGATCGCCTCGCGCGCCGAGAACGCGGTCTTGCCGGCGAGCTTCTCGGTGAAGAGCTCGGCACCGGGACCGCCTGCGAGCCACTCGGGCAGCTCGTGCTGGATCCGGCCGGTGCGGGTGATGATCGAGCGCGTCGGCAGCTGCAGCTCGCGCCACCACATGACGTCGGTGAGGTCACCGAAGGTGCAGCACATCGCGATGCCGGCGCCCTTGTCCATCTCCGCGGCGTGGTGCGCCAGGACCGGGATCTCGACCCCGAACAGGGGCGAGCGGACCGTGCTGCCGAAGAGCGACGCATACCTCTCGTCATCGGGGTGGGCGATGAGCGCGACGACCGAGGGGATGAGCTCGGGGCGGGTGGTCTCGATGTAGACCTTCGTGGGCTCGCCGTCCGGGGAGGTGCCGTGGAAGGCGACCCGGTGGTAGTGCCCGGGGTAGTCGCGCGCCTCGAGCTCGGCCTGGGCGACCGCCGTCTGGAAGGTGACGTCCCACAGGCCCGGCGCCTCGGCCTGGTAGGCCTCGCCGCGCTGGATGTTGCGGATGAACGCGAGCTGGGAGGTGGCCCGTGAGTTCTCGTCGATCGTGCGGTACTGGATGTTCCAGTCCAGGCTGAAGCCCATCCGGCGGAAGAGCGACTCGAAGGCCTCCTCGTCCTTGACGGTGAGGACGTCGCACAGCTCGATGAAGTTCTGCCGGCTGATCGGGACCTCGTCCGCAGCCCTGGTGGAGGTGCGGTTGCCGTCGAACGGCGGGGTGAAGTCGGGGTCGTAGTGCATCGTCGCGTCGCCGCGGACGCCGTAGTAGTTCTGCACCCGCTTCTCGGTCGGCAGGCCGTTGTCGTCCCACCCGATCGGGTAGAAGACGTTGAAGCCGCGCATCCGCTTGTAGCGAGCCATGCAGTCGGTGTGCGTGTAGGAGAACACGTGACCCATGTGCAGTGACCCGGAGGCGGTCGGCGGGGGAGTGTCGATCGAGAAGACGTCCTCGCGGGGGGCGTTCAGCGCCCGCTCACGGTCGAAGGCGTAGGTCTGCTCCTCGCTCCATACCTGCGTCCACTTCTCCTCGAGACCCTCCAGGGAGGGCCGCTCGGGGATCGAGGCAGCACGAGATGGTGAGAGGTTGTCGGTCATGCCGGTCATCTTCCCAGACCACGCCCGGTGGACCGAAACCGGTTAGCCGAAATCCCATGACCCGGGTGGGCGGCGATGATGGTCACCTCGGGCCGATGGGCAACCTACGGTGTCGTAGTGTGGCGATATGGAGCCCGTCTACATGCCCGTGATCGGCTTCGCCCGCACCGCCTTCTTCCTCATGGGACTGAAGTTCCGCATGATCGGCGAGGAGAACGTGCCACGCACGGGCGGCGCCGTCATGGCGATCAACCACCAGGGGTATCTCGACTTCACCTTCGCCGGCCTCGCGGCCCGCAAGCACCGCCGACTCGTGCGCTTCATGGCGAAGAAGTCGACCTTCGAGCACAACATCACCGGCCCACTCATGCGGGGGATGAAGCACATTCCGGTCGACCGTCGAAACGGCCAGGAGTCGTACGATCTTGCGGTCGAGGCGCTCAAGCGCGGCGAGATCATCGGTGTCTTCCCCGAGGCCACCATGTCCCTCTCGTTCGATCTCAAGGACTTCAAGTCCGGTGCGGTGCGGATGGCGCAGGAGGCGGGCGTACCGATCCTGCCGACGACGCTGTGGGGCTCGCAGCGGGTGTGGACCAAGCACGTCCCGAAGCGGCTGGGGCGCTCGCGGATCCCGCTCTTCGTCACGGTGGGGGAGCCGATGTACGTCGGCCCGCACGACGACGTCGATGCCGTGACCCGCAAGCTGCACGCGGTCATGCAGGCCCAGCTCGACGAGCAGATCGCCGCCTACCCCGCCCTCACCGGAGAGGACCTGCGCTTCCTTCCGGCCCGCCTCGGCGGCAGCGCTCCGACGCCGGAGGAGGCCCGGGCCAAGGAGGACCACGACCGGAAGCGGTCGGTCGACAAGTTCAACAAGCGCAAGAGCGCCAAGGAGGGGTCAGCTGAGGGCGACTCACCCGAGGCGCCCGCAGAGGTGCGCAAGCGTCGTTTCGGGAAGGCCCGGCGGAAGCGCCGGAAGGCGACGCGGGCATAATCATCTTCAATAACTCTTGTCACACCTGTAACTTTGTGTCATGAGAGTTTCGCCCCTGCGTCGCGCCGGCACACTGGCCGCGATCGCCGCCGTCCTGGTGACGCTCGCCGCCTGCTCCGACGAGGGCGCCGGGGCGGACCCCACGAGCACCTCCGCTACGACGGCTGCGACGTCCGAGCCGACCGACTCCGAGTCCACAGCGACGCAGAGTCCCACGGAGACGTCTGGAAGCGGCACTTCGGACGCGACCCGCACCGATGTGCCCGTCGCAGGCGGAGGGCCGGAGGAGCTGCGGGCGTTCCTGCCCGAGGGCTTCCCGATCCCGGAGGAGCTGACCATCACGGGCGATCCCACGGCGACCGCCCGCAATGTCAACGTCACCTTCACCGTCCCGGACGCCGTCGAGGCCTTCGACTTCTTCGAGACCCAGCTGCCCGAGGCCGGCTACGAGATCCTGCCCGGGTCGAGCGAGTCCTACAGCACCGACGTCTCGTCCGGCGCGATCCTCGCGCAGAACGACGAGCGGCAGGTGAACCTGCTCATCGTCGACGACGAGGTCGAGATCACCATCACGGCGCGCGAGTGAGCGCTCGCGGAGGACCGCCCAGCTCCTAGATCTCGTGACCCAGGTGCGCGAGGGCCTGCCGGAGCAGCACCCCGTGACCTCCGGTCATCTCCTGCAGCGTGGTCGGAGCGAGCGCCTCCTCGGGCGTGAGCCACGCGAGGTCGAGCGCGTCCTGCTGGGGCGCGCAGTCGCCGGCGACGGGGACGATGAACGCGAGTGAGACGGCGTGCTGGCGCGGGTCGTGGAAGGGGGTCACTCCCGGGGTGGGGAAGTACTCGGCCACGGTGAAGGGTTGCGGGCTCGGCGGCACCTGGGGGAGGGCGACCGGCCCGAGGTCCTTCTCGATGTGGCGCAGGAGCGCGTCGCGCACCCGCTCGTGGAAGAGCACGCGGCCGGTCACGAGCTCGCGGCCGATCGAGCCGTCCCCCTTGGCCCGCAGGAGCAGTCCGATCTCGGTAACCGAGCCGGAGCCGTCCACGCGCACTGGCACGGCGTCGACGTAGAGGATCGGCATCCGGCCGCGGATCGACTCGAGCTCCTCCCGGGTGAGCCAGGCCTCGCGACGCTCCAGGTCCACACCGTTCGCGCCCCCGGAGAAGGACCCGTCATTGCCGATAGTCATGGTCCCCAGTTCTATCAGGCGCAGGTCGATCCGGCGCACCTCGACCAGCAGCAGCGTGGTTCGGTGAAGCGCGGTCAGCTGCCGACACCTGCCCGAACGCCGCCCGCCGCGCGATCCGCCGCAGCGCCGAGAGCACGGCGGGACCGATGAGCACGATGGCCACGCCGTTGGTCAGCGCCCGCCCGATGTCCCAGCCGAGTGAGGTCGTGACGGTGTAGACGACGAACCGGTGCAGGTTCTCGAGCACCGGCGCCCCAGCGATGTAGGAGAGCTGGTTGTCCAGGCCGACGATGAACGGCCAGAACGAGAAGTTCATGGTGATCCCGTAGAGCACCCCCGCCAGGACTCCGTATGCGACGAGCAGGGCCACCTCCACCTTCCCGCGGGCGCGGGGCAGCAGACCAGCACCGAGGCCGACCCACGCCGAGGCCATTATCTGGAAGGGCAGCCACGGGCCGACCCCGCCCGTGAGGAGAGCGGAGCCGAGCAGGGTGGTGGCGCCGAGGACGAAGCCGAAGCCCGGACCGTAGACGCGCCCCGCGAGGATGAGGAGGAAGAAGACGGTCTCCAGGCCGGCTGTTCCTGCTCCGAGGGGACGCAGAACCGCGCCGACGGCGGTGAGCACACCGAGCATCGCGATGGCCTTGACGTCGAAGCCGCCGCGGCTGATCTCGGCGAGGACGACGACGAGGAACAGCGGCAGCAGCGCGGCGAGGATGAGGGGCGCCGTTGCGACGTCGTCGAGGGTCGATCCTGGCGCGATGAAGAGCGGCCACAGGAAGGAGGCGGCACCGACCGCGCTGACGAGGAGGATCGACACGGTTGCCCGGGCGGAGACGGGCACGAGGCGGGCCGGGGCAGGTGCGCCTCGCCGTGAGGCACGCCGCCCCGCCATGGTGCTGACCTCAGCCATCCAGGGCCTCCCGCACCTCGTCGACGGTGAGCCACGGTGCCGGAGCGAGGATCTTGCCCACCTGCGGCGCGAAGGCCGGTGAGGACACGAGGATCTCGTGACGCGGCCCATCCGCGACGATCTCACCCTCGGCCATGACGAGGACCCGATCAGCCACCCCTGCGGCGAACTCGACGTCATGCGTCGAGATGATGACGCACTGGCCGGCGGCGGCCATCCGGCGCACCTCGGCCCGCAGGGAGTCCTTCGCCGCGTAGTCCAGGCCCCGGGTCGGCTCATCGAGCATGACGACCGGCGGCTCCCCGGTGAGCTGGACCGCGAGGACCAGGGCGAGCCGCTGCCCCTCGGAGAGATCCCGAGGGTGGGTCTGCGGGTCGATGCCGGGGACCATCTGCTCGAGCAGGGCTGCACAGGTGCCCGGCGCTGCGCCGCTCTCCTCGTCGGACTGGGCGCACTCCTGGTCGACCGTCTCGAGATAGAGCAGGTCACCTGCTGACTGGGGCACGAGCGTGACCGCTCGGCGGCGTTCGGGCGGGGGTAGGTCCGCGGGATCGGTGCCGTCTCCGGTGCGCACGTCCCCACTCGTGCGCACCCCGGAGCCCTGGAGCGCCCAGAGCAGTGAGGACTTGCCGGAACCGTTGCGGCCCATGATGACGCTCACCGTCCCGGCCTCGAAGCGGACCGAGACGTCGCTGACCGCCGTCACCTCGCCGTAGCGGACGATGAGCCCCTTGGCCTCGATGGCCCTCGGGCCCGTCACGCTGGGGCCAGCCAGCACCGCGCCGCGATCAGCGACGGAGGCATGAGCGGGGAGCGGCACCCGCCGCATCGCACGCCGGGCATCCCGGATCGAGAGCGGCACCGGGTCCAGGCCGAGTAGCCGGGAGAGGTGCACGATCGGGGGCGCGATGGCGGCGTCGGCCATGATCCGCGCCGGGTCGTCGTGGCGCACCGTGCCGTCGCCGGTGACCTCGATGATGGAGTCGGCGAGGTGGATGACCCGCTCGATCCGGTGCTCGGCGACGACGACGGTGACCCCGAGGTCGTGCACCAGCCGGGAGATGGCCGCCAGGACGTCCTCGGCGCCGGTGGGGTCGAGGGCGGACGTCGGCTCGTCGAGGACGAGGAGTCTCGGGTGCGCGGTGAGCACCGAGCCGATGGCCACCCGCTGCTGCTGCCCGCCGGAGAGGTCGCGCAGGTTCGCGTGCCGCAGCTCGGCGATCCCGAGGAGGTCCAGCGTCTCCTCGACCCGCTTGCGCATCACCGCAGGCGGCAGGCCCATCTGTTCCATGGCATACGCGAGCTCCTCCTCGACGGTGTCGGTGACGAAGCCGGCGAGCGGGTTCTGCCCGACCACCCCGACGATGTCCGAGAGGTCGCGGGGCCGGTGCTCACGCAGGTCGCGGCCGTCGACGAGCACGGTCCCGTCGACCTGACCGCCGGTGAAGTGCGGCACCTGGGCACCGAGCAGGCCGAGGAGAGTCGACTTGCCCGAGCCGGTCGGCCCGATGACGAGGACGAGCTCGCCCTCCTCGATGCCGAGGTTCACATCGCGCAGGGTCGGGGTGGCGGCCAGCTCGCCGGAGATCGCGTCGCCGTAGGTGACCGTCACGTCGCGCAGCTCGACCAGGCTCATACAAAGGCCTCCCTCGTGCGCGGTGCGGTCCGCGACGTGCGCGGCTCGGGCGTGAGGAACGCCGGCACCGTCGCGACGAGCAGCCCCGCCAGGGTGAGGAGCGGCAGGGCCGGCCATCCGAGCGGTTCGAGGGGGAGGATGAGTCCTTCGGGGGACAGGCGTCGGGTGAGCAGGATCGCCGCGACAGCGACGAGCCCGCAGCCGAGCGTCAGCCACTCCGGTGCCCGCCACGGGTCGGGACGGTATGCGGTGCGCCGGACCGCGCGCCCGGCTCGCCGGAGTCCGGCGTAGCTGAGCGCCAGGCCTGCCGCGAGCAGCGGCCAGCTCCACAGCGAGAAGCCGACCGTGACGAAGACACCGTAGAGACCGAGCATCGCGAGGATGAGCCCGGCGAAGGTGAGTGCCGTGGTCACCCGCTCCGAGCGCGGGTCGCTGGCGTCGCGGCGGCCGTACCCCCGGGAGTCCATTGAGGCGGCCAGGTGGATCGACCGCTCGAGGGTGTCGTGCAGGACCGGGATGGCGATGTGCTTGAGCCCGCGCAGGCCGGTGCGGTGGTCGCCGCGCAGCCGCCGGGCCCGCATGACCCGCACGACACTCTCGGCGAGCTGGGGGGCGACGCTCACGGCCACGACGAGAGCCGTGCCGATGTCGTGGAGGGCGGCGGGGAAGGCGCGCAGCAGCCGCTTGGGGTTGGCCAGCGCGTTCGCGGCACCGACGCAGATGATGATCGTCGCGAGGCGGAGCCCCTCGGCCACAGCACGGAGGAGACCCTCGAGATAGATCGTTCCTCCGAGGACGATGCCCGCGGCCCAGGAGGGCAGGTCGATCGTCGGCAGGCGGATGAGCTCGACCGAGCCGAACTTCAGTCCCACGAGGACGTGCAGGACGACCCGGACGGCGATGACGAACACGCCCAGAAAGACGTAGTAGCGCAACGCCCTCGCGAAGGGCGAGTCCCCCCGGCGCGCGGTGACGACGAGGGTGAGCACTGCGATGAGGAGGAGGTGGATGAGCGGGTTCGTCGTCAGGCTCGCCACGACAGCGAGGGACAGCGCCCACCCCCACCAGGCTCCGGGGTGCACAGCGCGGGGGAGGGTCTCACCAAGGGCACGGTGCAGCGCGCTCAGGTTCCGATGCGTCGCCGCCACCCCAGCCATCCCGCAGCGGCCAGCAGCGCGCCGGCGATCCCGACCCCGGCGACCGTCCCTGACGAGCTGCCCGCGCCGGTGTCTGCGCCACCCTCAGCGGGACCGGCAGCAGTGACGTCGTCGTCGGAGACCGAGTCGGTCTCCGTGGTCTCCGTCATCGCCGACGTGGGTGGAGTCTCGGACCCGGTCCCGCTCGCAGCAGCGGTCGCCGACTCGGTCGCCGTCTCCGTGGCTGCGGCGCTCGCCTCAGTCGTGCCCGTCGTGCTCGCCGGCGCCTGGCCCGCGGATCCCGAGCCACCTGACGACGTGGTCCTGCTCGTCGTCGACGGCTTCGAAGCGCTCGTGGAGGTGCTCGGCTTCGGCGTGGACTTCGGTGGGGTCGTCGTCTTCGAGGTGGACGGCGGCGGGGGTGGTGGAGGCGGTGGGGGCGCCGGGGTGTTGATCACCGGCGGGGCGATGGCGGGCGGGGCGCCCGCGCCGAAGGACCATCCCTCGACGCTTCCCGGCGCCGGGTCGCGGCCGTAGGCGCCGACCGAGCTGTAGGTCCAGTTGCCGCCGGGCTTGGCGTACCAGGACGACCAGTAGGCGCTGGTCGGGGGCACCCGCACGCACGGGTCGGAGGCGGGGGCGCCGTCGATCTTGCAGATGAAGCCGGGCATCGTCTGCACCTGCTCGAGGGAGAAGCCCGCGCCCTGGAGAGCAGCGGCGCCCGAGGACGGGTCACCCGGTGCGCATCGCACGCTCGTGCTGCCGTTGGGGAAGGTGATGACGACTGTGACCCCGCTCGAGGCCGAGGTGCACGCGGCCGCCTGCGCGCTCGGAGCGACGACGAGAAGTCCCGCCGCTGCGAGGGCAACGCTGGAGAGAACCGCTCCTGCAGTGCGCAGGAGCAGGTGGACCCGGGTCATCGGTGGACGCCACCTCGGGTCGTCGCGGCGACGGCCGTGCCGCCGGTGAGGACGAGCAGCAGCGCGAGGAGGGCGAGCGGTCCGAGATCGGCACCGGTCTGCGCCAGTCCGCCGGCCGGGCGGGCGGTGGGTGCGATGGTCGGGCCGGCGGCGGTCCCGCCAGATCCGTCCGTCGTCCCGCCGCCGGTCGTCGGCGGGGTGGTCGGGGTCGTCGGCTCGGTGGGGGTCGTCGGCTCGGTCGGCGTCGGCGTGCCGGGCGTCCGTGGCTCGCACAGCCGGTCCGGTGCGTTCTCCGAGGCGCCGGCGAGGTCCGCATACGTCACGCCCGTGAGGCCCTGGAAGGCCTGGGCGACCGTGCGGCGGTCCTGGTCGAGGACCACGGCGGCATCACCCTGGCCGGCCCTCGCCGTGAAGGTCGTCCGATCGTAGGCGAGACCCCCGACGAGGGCGGCCGCGAAGGAGTCGTCGTACTGGAGGCTGCTGAGGTAGCCGAGCGCAGCGAGTGCCTCGGCCTCGTGGCCCGCAGCGGTGAAGACCGCCCCGGCGAGGCCGGTGGAGTTGGCGTTCGGCGCCTCGGTCGTGGGGCCGCCACCGAGTGAACCGTCCGCCTGCTGCTTGCCGACGAGGTACGCCAGGCCCGCGGTGATGGACTCCTCGGTCGCGCAGGGGGAGGCGAGGAGCGCCTGAAGGGCGAAGGAGGTGGCGTCGGGGTCACTCACACAGCTGGTGCCGCCCGGCTCGAGGGCGAAGCCGCCGTCGGCGCACTGGGCGTCCATGAGGTAGTCGACGGCCTTCTGGTCGGCGCCCACCCCGGCACCCTCGAGGCCGATGATCGCCAGCGACTGGGTGAGGGTGTTGGAGTAGTCGCCCCACTGGGAGGCATCGCTGAAGCGACCGGCGTCGGTCTCCAGCCCCTGCAGCAGCGCGATGAGGTCGACGCCGCCGAAGTCGCGCGGGTCCTGACCCATGGCCAGGGCGAGCACGAGGCTCTTCGCCACCGCTCCCGCGTAGGTCTCGCCGTCGGTGCCGATGTAGTTGCTGATGCCTTCGGCGATCTTCGCGGTCGCAGCCACCGCGTCGGGGTGGGCCGGGTCGATGGCCGCCAGGGATATCGCCAGGTCGGCGGTGAGGCCGTAGTCGGGGAACCCGAAGCTGACGATGAGGTGGTCGAAGGCCTGCAGCTCACGCGCGATGAACTCTCCGGCAGCCAGGGTCGCCTCGGAGGCGTCGGGAGTCTCGACAGGGTCACCGGGGCCCTCGTCGACCGGGGGCTCCTCGGTCGCGGGTGGCTCGGTGGCCTCGCCGTCGAGCGTCGTCTCGGCGCGCGGCGCGGGTGCATCGGGGACGTTGTCGACGAGCGAGAGCCCGAGGAAGCCGTCCGTCGCAGCGGAGATGGCACTCACGGCCGAGCTGGAGCTGAGCCACCCGCCGGTCGTCGTGCCCTCCCACAGGGACCACCACACGCCGGTCCAGGCGTCACACGGGTTGGTCGGCGGCTCGCCGTCGACCTGGCAGACCATCGGGCCGAAGGAGGTGGTCTGCGTGAGCACCGAGAAGCCGGCGTCGGCGTAGGTCTGCAGCGCGTTGTCGGTGAAGTAGGCGCCGCCACCCTCGTTGGTGACGCAGCGCACCGCGGGGGTCGAGTCGCCGTGGTAGTCGACGACGACCGTGACACCGGTCCCGGGAGCACAGGCGCCCTCGGTCCACGTCGTGCCCTCGGCGGCGGTGAGCGGGGTGTCGTAGATCGGTTCGGCAGCGGCGGGGCCGGCGGCCAGGGCGGGCACGGCGATGGCGACGGAGGCCAGCGCGGCGAGGAAGCGGCCGACTCGGCCGGGGGCGCGGTGGGAAGCGCGTACAGATGCGGGCGCAGAAGTGCTCCCTGGGGCACGCCTGGGGGTGAATCTCGAACGGAACCCGGTAATCGGGGAGAGGGCCGGAGCCATGACGTGCCTTTCGGTAGCGGACCCGTGACGGACCCGGCCTGACTCGCATGGCGCGAAAGGCTGGGCTCGTCCCGTATGCCTCGACGGTTAAGTGAGCCGCTTGCAGCTACCGAGGCGTTCCGACTCGTCGCGCGGTGCAGATGCTCCGCGAGACCTACGGCTGCGGGTCAGTGCCGGACTTCGACCGGCTTCCCCTCAGTAGGTGCAGTGGTGGCCCGTTCATAGGGCCTGTCTCCCATCATACCCGCTCCACGCGTGGCCCGCGCCGGCCGGTCCCACCCTTGTGGATAGTGCGCGAACGGCCGACCTCGGCCCGATCCGAGTCGCCCGGGCAGCACTCGCAGGACCTCAGGGCGGTGAATCGGTTTTCCCCCCTCAGCGGCGGCCACGTAGACTTGACCCTCAACAGCGTCCGAGCCGTTATCAGCGGCGAGCTTTCGGAAGAACGGGCCCCGCGCATACAGGCGGGGGTCTCAGTAGAACCGAACGGGCCGGCCCGTCACAGCCGAGCGATGAGCGGTCAGGCTCTGCATGCGCCACGACGTCTGCACCAAGACGTATGCGGTGGTCTGGCAAGCGAGGTGGTACCGCGGTGCCCCACCTGACGGCCCTTGGGCCGATCGGGCGGCGTCGTCCTCGTGACCTGCAGTGACGATCACGACCTGACCACCGCTCAAGGAGACGCTCCTGATGACCTATCCCAAGGTCTCCCACCTCCCCGCCGACGGCCCCGGCGGCACCCCGTCGGTGCCCTCGAGCCCGCGCTTCCCCGCTGTCGAGGAGGCGGTGCTGAAGTACTGGGAGCAGGACGGCACCTTCCAGGCCTCCGTCGAGAACCGGCCCGCCGGTGAGAACGGCAGCAACGAGTTCGTCTTCTACGACGGACCTCCCTTCGCAAACGGCCTGCCGCACTACGGCCACCTGCTCACCGGCTACGTCAAGGACGTCGTACCGCGCTACTTCACGATGCGCGGGAAGCGCGTCGAGCGGCGCTTCGGGTGGGACACCCACGGCCTGCCGGCCGAGCTCGAGGCGATGAGCCAGCTCGGCATCAAGACGACCGACGAGATCCGCGAGATGGGGATCGCGGCCTTCAACGACAAGTGCCGGGAGTCGGTGTTCGCCTACACGAACGAGTGGCGCGACTACGTCACCCGCCAGGCGCGCTGGGTCGACTTCGACAACGACTACAAGACCCTCGACCTCGACTACATGGAGAGCGTCATCTGGGCCTTCAAGCAGCTCTACGACAAGGGGCTGGCCTACGAGGGCTTCCGGGTGCTGCCGTACTGCTGGAACGACCAGACGCCGCTGTCGAACCACGAGCTGCGGATGGACGAGGACGTCTACCAGATGCGCCAGGACCCGGCGGTCACGATCGGGTGCCGCCTCGTCGACGGCCCGCTCGCCGGCGCGCTCGCTCTCATCTGGACGACGACGCCGTGGACCCTCACGTGCAACCTCGCGATCATGGTCGGCGAGGACATCGACTACGTCGTCGTCGAGTCCTCCGTCCCCACCGGCTCGCCCGAGCGCTACGTCATCGCCGAGGCCCGGATGCAGGCGTATGCCCGCGAGTTCACCGGGGACGCCAAGGGTGACGTCTCCGCGCTCGTCGTGCAGCGGCTCAAGGGCAGTGAGCTCGTCGGGCACCGCTACACCCCGCCGATGAGCTACTACCTCGGCCATGAGAACGCGTTCCGCCTCGTGCCCGCCGAGTTCGTCACGACCACCGACGGCACCGGGCTGGTGCACACCGCCGGCGCCTTCGGTGAGGAGGACAAGGTCATCACCGACCGCGAGGGCATCGAGGTCGTCGTGCCCGTCGCGATCGACGGCACCTTCACCCACCCCGTGGCCGAGTACGAGGGCCAGCTCGTGCTGGACGCGAACCTGCCGATCATCGAGCACCTCAAGGCGCGCACCCGTCTCGACGCAGGGCACGAGCCCGGTGGCGACCAGGAGACGCACGGGACCGGCGCCATCACCGAGGGCACGGTGCTGCTGCGCCGCGAGACCTACGACCACTCCTACCCGCACTGCTGGCGCTGCCGCGAGCCCCTCATCTACATGGCGGTCTCGTCCTGGTTCGTCTCGACGACCAAGATCCGCGACGAGATGCTCGCCCTCAACCAGGAGATCACCTGGGTGCCCGGGCACGTCCAGGAGGGCCAGTTCGGCAAGTGGCTCGAGAACACCAGGGACTGGTCGATCTCGCGCAACCGGTTCTGGGGCAGCCCGATCCCGGTGTGGAAGTCGGACAACCCGGCCTACCCGCGGATCGACGTCTACGGCTCGCTCGAGGAGCTCGAGCGGGACTTCGGCGTGCGCCCGGACGACCTGCACCGGCCGTTCATCGACGAGCTGACCCGCCCGAACCCGGACGACCCCACGGGCCAGTCGACGATGCGCCGCGTCACTGACGTCTTCGACTGCTGGTTCGAGTCCGGGTCGATGTCGTTCGCCCAGGTGCACTACCCGTTCGAGAACGCCGAGTGGTTCGAGCACCACTTCCCGGGTGACTTCATCGTCGAGTACATCGGGCAGACCCGCGGCTGGTTCTACACGCTGCACATCCTCGCCACCGCGCTCTTCAACCGGCCGGCGTTCCAGTCCTGCGTCGCCCACGGCATCGTCCTGGGCAACGACGGGCTCAAGATGAGCAAGTCGCTGCGCAACTACCCCGACGTGCGCGAGGTGTTCGACCGCGACGGCGCCGACGCGATGCGCTGGTTCCTCATGTCCTCGCCGATCCTGCGGGGCGGGAACCTCATCGTCACCGAGGAGCACATCCGCGGCGGCGTGCGCCAGGCCCTCATCCCGCTGTGGAACTCCTGGTACTTCTTCTCGCTCTACGCCAACGCCGCCGGGTACGAGGCGAAGTGGTCGACCGACTCCACGGACGAGCTCGACCGCTACATCCTCGCCAAGCTCGGTGACTTCGTCCGCGGGAGCCAGGAGGCCCAGGACCACTACGACATCGCCCGGGCCTGCGACCTGACGCGCGAGTTCGTCGAGCTGCTGACGAACTGGTACATCCGCCGCAACCGAGACCGCTTCTGGGCGGCCGACGGTCAGGTCAACGAGTCGAGCCGGCAGGCGTTCGACACGCTCTACACGGTCCTCGAGACGGTGTGCCGCGTCGCCGCGCCGCTGCTGCCGCTCGTCACCGAGGAGATCTGGCGCGGCCTGACGGGGGAGCGCTCGGTGCACCTCACCGACTGGCCGGACGCTGACGCCTTCCCGTCCGACGCCAAGCTGGTCGAGGCGATGGACCGGGTCCAGCAGGTGTGCTCGACGGTGTCCTCGCTGCGCAAGGCGAAGGGCATCCGGGTGCGCCAGCCGCTCGGTGCGCTCACCCTCGTCACACCCTTGGCGGACGCGGTGGAGACGCTTCGCGGCATCGTCGCCGACGAGGTCAACGTCAAGGACGTCGTGGTGGTCGATGTCGACCAGGCCCACGAGACCGACTTCGGCATCGTCCAGCGGCTCACCGTCAACGCCCGGGCCGCAGGTCCTCGCCTCGGCAAGGACGTCCAGCAGGCGATCAAGGGCTCGAAGTCCGGTGACTGGTCGGTCGCCCCGGACGGGACCGTCACCTCCGGCGGCATCGAGCTCCAAGAGGGTGAGTATGCGCTGGAGACCGTCGTGGACGACTCCGCCCAGCCCGGTGGTGAGGCCGGTGCTCTGCTGACCTCGGTGCTCCCCGGCGGCGGCTTCGTCGTCCTCGACGCCGACATCACGCCCGAGCTCGCCCGCGAGGGGCTTGCACGTGACCTGGTCCGCGCGGTCCAGCAGGCACGCAAGGACGCGGGACTCTCGGTCTCCGACCGGATCTCGCTCACGGTGACCGGCTCGGAGGCGGTCCTCGACGCGGCGATGGCGCACCGGGACCTCATCGTGTCCGAGACCCTCGCTGCCCAGTTCGGCGCCTCGGGGAACCTCGACGACATCCCGGCCGGGGACGTCGCCACCGGCTCGCAGGTCAGCGAGGTCACCATCGGCGCGGACGAGCGCGTGCGTATCTCCCTGGCGCGGCTCTGATGGCCGCCTCGCGATCAGGGGGCTCCGGCCAGGGCTCGGGCGGCACCTCACGCCGTTCCGGTCGACCCGACGCCGCGGCCCGTGAGGCTGCTCGCCTCCTCGACCTGCGCAAGCGGATGCGGGAGGTCGAGGAGGCGATCCTCGCCCGCACCCCCGAGCACGACCTCGAGCCGTCGCTGGACCGGATCCAGGCGGTGATGGAGCTGCTCGGCGACCCGCAGCGGACGTACCCCTCGATCCACATCACGGGCACGAACGGCAAGACGTCGACGGCGCGGATCATCGAGGCGATCCTGCGTGAGACCGGTCTGAAGACAGGGCGGTTCACCTCGCCGCACCTGCACTCGATCCGGGAGCGGGTGTCGATCGCGGGTGAGCCGATCTCGGAGGAGGCGTTCATCCGCGCCTACGACGAGGTCATCCCGTTCATCGAGATGGTCGATGCGCAGTCGGCGCAGACCGGTGCGCCGCAGATGACGTACTTCGAGGTCGTCGTGGCCCTGGCTTACGCGGCGTTCGCGGACGCCCCGATCGACATCGCGATCGTCGAGGTCGGCATGGGCGGGGCCTGGGACGCGACGAACGTCATCGACGCGGACGTCGCGGTCATCACCCCGGTCGACATCGACCACACCCGCTTCCTCGGCACCACGCCCGAGGAGATCGCGGACGAGAAGGTCGGCATCATCAAGCCGGGCGCGGTCGTCGTCTCGGCGCTGCAGCCGCACGAGGACGTGTGGGAGATCATCCGGGCGCGTGCCGGTGAGGTCGACGCCCGGCTCGTCGGGGAGGGGGTCGACTTCGGCATCCTCACCCGCGAGGTCGCCGTCGGCGGGCAGCTGCTGTCGCTGCGCGGCCTCGCCGGGGACTACGAGAACCTCGTGCTGTCGCTGTGGGGCGCCCACCAGGCTCAGAACGCCGCCGTCGCCGTGACTGCCGTGGAGGCGTTCCTCGGTGGCGGCACCCAGCTCATCGACCACGGCGTGCTCACCGCCGCTCTTCTCGCCGTGGAGTCACCGGGGCGACTCGAGATCGTGCGGCGCTCGCCGACGGTGCTCGTCGACGCCGCCCACAACCCCCACGGGATGGCGGCGCTGCGCGAGGCCATGTCGGACTCGTTCACGTTCACGCGCCTCGTCGGGGTGGTGGCGATCTTCGCGGACAAGGACGCGGCGGAGATGCTCGAGATCCTCGAGCCGGTGCTCGACCATGTCGTCGTCACCCGCACGGCGTCGTCGCGTGCCACCCCGCCGGAGACCCTGGGGCAGCTGGCCGCCGAGATCTTCGGTGACCACCGGGTGACCGTGGTCCGCGACCTGCCGGATGCCCTCGACGTTGCCGCCGGCCTGGCCGACGAGTCCGGCGAGGGCGGCGGGGTCGGGGGAGGCGTGCTCGCCACCGGCTCGGTCGTGACAGCCGCCGAGGTGCGGATGCTGCTCGGCGTCACGAGCGTCTGAGCAGCGCGGCCCGCACGGAGCCGCCCCGCCGCTGCACGGCTGGCCCAGGGCTCAGGCGACCCATCCGGTGCGCTCGAGTCCGCCGGAGGGATAGTCGTAGCTCCCGTGCCTGAGATCCCAGACGACGTATCTCCCACGGTCGTCGGGCACTTTTCGGACCTCGGCGCCCAGCCGGTTGTCGTGGACGTAGGTGTGGTGTCTCTGGCAGAGCAGCGCGGCGTTGTCCATGTCGGACAGCCCGCCGTCGAGCCAGTGTTTGACGTGGTGCACGCGGGTCCAGCCGGCGGGTGCGGTGCAGCCGGGGAAGGTGCAGCCCCGGTCCCGCAGCCAGACCGCCCGCCGCTGGGCCCGGGTGAACAGCCGCTCTACCCGGCCGAGGTCCAGGATCTGGCTGTCCGTGCCGAGGACCGCGGGGATCAGGTCGGCGTCGCAGCACATCTTGCGCAGGGTCTCGATGCCGATCAGCGTCCCGGAGGCGGACGAGGCGAGCACCTCACCGGCGCCCTCATGTGTGCGCAGCTCCTCAAGGGCGACGGTGACGAACACGGTCGAGGTCGACTCCGCCGGACCGCCCTTCTTCTCAGCATGAGCCGACGCGGCCCGGGAGGCGAGCTCGACCAGGGCCTCGGCGCGACGCTGCCCGTTGCCGCGCAGGTCGCGTTCACCCGTGTCCGGGTTCGGGTCCGGTTTGGCCAGCGGCCCGAGGGCGGCCTCGAGGATGGTCGCCTGCTCGGGGGTCAGGCCCATCCGGTAGATCGTCAGGTCCCCCGACTCCACCTGCGGCGCGGACAGGAACGCCTGGGTGCGCAGCCGGCGCTGGACGTCGTCGACCTCGTCGGGCAGCCCGTGCGCGGCGAGCAGCTTGATCCGCAGCGCGCCGAGGCTGGAGGGCCCGAACCGCACGCCGATATCGATCATCGCCGTCGTCACGGTCGGCACCGCCTCCGGGACCAGCCGGTCGGTGAGCCGGCCCATCTGGTTCAGCACCGCCAGCGCCAGCGGCGGGGCGACCTCACCGGTCACCGCCCGCGCCCACACCATCGCCAACGGCGACTCGGGGTCGGTGAAGCCGACCTGCCCGTCCAAACCCCGGCTGCACATCCGCGAGAACACCTTGTCGACCAGGGCGGCGAGCTGACCCGCCCCGGCCTGCCGCTGCGACGGCGCGTACTCCACCACCCACTCCCGGGTGCTCCTCCCCGCCTCGACGATCACCCCACGCCGCTTGGCCTCCAGAACGACCTGACACCGCACCCCACCAGCGGTAGCCGCGAGCGCGTCCACCTCACCGAGCAGGTCCCCCAGCTCCCCACTGCCCGCCTGGTACAGCACCTCACTCAAGACCCCCAGCGCTTCGCGCGCCGCAGCGAGCACCTCGCGGTGCTCAACCAGGCTGCGGGGGATGTCCATGACGACACATTACCGAACATGTGTTCGAGTAGCAACCCGAAACGCGCCGTGTGGACATCCGTCAGCAGCCGCACAGGTGACCGACGCCACCGGTGAGCCGGCCGGGGGAGTGGCGCACCGCATACAGCAGAAGAGCCCTGATCGATAGAATCGGGTGACGACCCAAGGAGAGCATCGTGGCCGCCGGACGCCACCTTCGTGAGAGGGAGGACCGGCGTGCGCCCGGCCATCGGGACACTCCATTCGACCACCACACGGTCCGCATCCGCTGGTCCGGCCTCGCAGCGGGTCTCGCAGCCGCAGTCATCGTCTACGCCGCCCTGCCCGACGACCTCGCCGGGCCCGCGAAGGTCACCGCCGCCACCGCCGTTCTCATGGGCATCTGGTGGATGACCGAGGCGATCCCGATCCCGGCGACGGCGCTGGTGCCGCTCGTCGTCTTCCCGATCCTGAGCGGCGCGGACATCAACGCGGTGGGCGCGAGCTACGGCAACAGCATCATCTTCCTCTTCATGGGCGGCTTCATGCTCGCCCTGGCGATGCAGCGCTGGGACCTGCACCGCCGGATCGCGCTGCGGACCGTGCGCGCGATGGGCACCAGGCCGCCGATGGTCGTCGCCGGCTTCATGCTCGCGACGGCGTTCCTGTCGATGTGGGTCTCGAACACCGCCACGGCCGTCATGATGATCCCGATCGGCGTGTCCGTCCTCGTCCTCGTCACCGACATCAGCGCAAGCGCTCGCCCCCACGACGAGGACGGCGGCGGCCCGCACGGCCACGTCGAGCACCCCGAGCACGCCCAGCAGCGCCTCCGCGAGGCGGTCATCGAGTCCGACTTCGGGACCGCGCTGATCCTCGGCATCGCCTACGCGGCGTCGATCGGCTCGCTGGCGACGATCATCGGGACCCCACCGAACACGCTGCTCGTCGGATACCTGCGCGAGGCCCACGGCATCTCGATCGGCTTCGGCCAGTGGATGCTCGTCGGCCTGCCGCTGGCGGCCGTCTTCCTCGTCATCGCGTGGGCGTTGCTGACCAAGGTCCTCTTCCCGCCGGAGATCGACGACATCCCCGGCGGTCGGCGGCTCATCGACGAGGAGATCCACGCGCTCGGCCCCGCCTCGACAGCGGAGAAGCGCGTCGCCGCGGTCTTCGCCACGGCGGCGGTCGCCTGGGTCACCACCCCGCTGATCTGGCCGGACAACACCCCGATCACCGACGCGGGGATCGCGATGGTCGCGGCGCTGCTGCTGTTCGCCCTGCCGGCGGGCGCCCAGCGCGGGGTGCGGCTGATGGCCTGGCACTCGGCCGAGCGGCTGCCGTGGGGCGTGCTGCTCCTCTTCGGCGGCGGGCTGGCGCTCTCGGCGCAGTTCGGCGCGTCCGGCCTGACGGAGTGGATCGGCGAGCAGACGGCGGGCCTGGGCGGGCTGCCGGTCGTGCTGATGGTCGTCATCCTCACGGCCGGGATCATCTTCCTCACCGAACTGACGTCGAACACGGCGACGGCCGCGACGTTCCTGCCGGTCGCGGGCGGCGTGGCCCTCGGCATCGGCGTGGACCCCCTCCTGCTCGCGATCCCGGTCGCCCTGGCCGCGACCTGCGCGTTCATGCTCCCGGTCGCGACCCCGCCGAACGCGATCGCCTTCGGCTCCGGATACGTCACCATCGGCCAGATGGTGCGAGGAGGCCTGGGGCTGAACCTGATCGGCATCGTGCTGATCACCGGCACGGTGCTGACGATCGCCGCCTGGGTGTTCTCGATCGTCTACTGAGCACGTGCACTGCCGGCCGAGGTCGGCCAGTCGCGGCGCGAGGTCGCGGCCAGCCGCAGTTGCTCTCGTCTGCCGCACATCCGCGCGCCGGACGCACGTAACGGCGGCGGCCGCGGAAGTTTCTCGTCCGCAGGGCCCAGGTCCGCCACGAACGCAGAATCGCGCCCTACCGACCCTCGTATGCGCCGGCCGGCCCGGACCTGCACGCCCCGTACCGTAGTGGCATGGCAATCGGGTCCGCGATCAGGTTCACCGGCACGCTCGGCAAGTTCACCTGGCGCATGCTCGCGACCGTGCTGTTCGGGCAGGCCATCTCGATCAGCCTCGGTGCCATGGTCGCCCGCGGGATCGCGATCGCGAACGACGACCCCGCCGCCGACGCCCTCCTGTGGGTCGGGCTCGGACTGGCCGGTCTGTGCCTGGTCGCGGCCGGGCTCATGCGCGGGCCGATCGGCCTGCCGCTGGGCTGGGTGTGCCAGGTCCTGACGTTCCTGAGCGGGTTCTTCGTGCCGCTGATGTTCGTCGTCGGGCTGATGTTCACGGCGCTGTGGGTGGTCTGCCTGGTGCAGGGCGCCAAGATCGAGCGGCTGGTGGCTGCTCGGGAGGCCGCCGCGGCCAGTGGCTAGGCTGTGCGGGTGACCGAATCCACCGCGCCTGAGCGCTCGCTCGTCCTCGTCAAGCCCGACGGCTTCGCCCGCCGCCTCACCGGCGAGGTGCTGCGCCGGGTCGAGGCCAAGGGGTATGCGCTGGTCGCCCTCCGTATCCTCACCCCCACCCGGGAGATGCTCGCCGAGCACTACGCCGAGCACGGGGGCAAGCCGTTCTTCGAGCCGCTGCTCGAGTTCATGTCGTCCGGGCAGGTCACGGCTGTCGTCATCGAGGGTGATGGCTGCATCCCGGGCTTCCGCGCCATGGCGGGCGCCACGAACCCCACCGACGCCGCCCCCGGCAGCATCCGCGGCGACCTCGGCCGTGACTGGGGCACGAAGGTCCAGCAGAACATCGTCCACGGCTCGGACTCGCCGGAGTCGGCCGCCCGCGAGATTGCGATCTGGTTCCCCGACCTCACCTGACCCGGCAGGTCCGGCATCCTTCCTTCCGCGCCATCAGAGGTCGTTGCCGGCGTAGGACTGGTTGAAGCTCTTGTTGGTGAGCGGGAAGTCGGGAACGATCGTGTCCCCGAGCGCGACCCGCAGGGCGGGCCAGTTGAAGAACGACGGGTCGACGACCTTGCACCGGGTCAGACGCCCGTCGCGGATCTCGACGCGGTGCACGAGAGTGCCGCGCCAGGCCTCGACGACTCCCAGTCCGCGGCCGGTCCCATCCACCCGGAGCGGACCCACCGCCGACGCCTGCTCGGCCCCGCGGGCACTGTGAGGTGGCGCGGCGAGCCGTGCGACCAGATCGGCGGACTGCTGCACCTCACGTGCCCTCACGAGGAAGCGGGCCAGCACGTCGCCGGTTGTCTCCACCACGGGCTCGACCGGCGGGAGCTCGGCGGAGAGCGGGTGGTCGCGCCGGGCGTCAAGTGCCAGGCCGCTCGCCTTGGCCACATAGCCGAGCACGCCGATCCGCCGGGCCTCCTCAGGTGGCAGGGGGGAGGTTCCGGTGAGCCGGTCCGCTACGGTGTGGTTGCCCAGGGCGAGGTCGACGATCTGCGCCGTCTCGCGGGCGACGTCGGCCACGAGGTCGAGATCGGGTGGCTGGCGGAGCGTCGTGCTCCCGGGGCTGATCGCGCCGCGCAGGAGGCGGTGGCCGGTGACCTCCTTGTTGTGCCGGAGCAGGCGCTCGCGCTGGACCTGGGCCTGGGCGTGGATGATGCCGTACCCGACGTCGTTGACGATCGCCCCGATATCGGCGACATGGTTGTGCAGCCGCTCGAGCTCGAGGAGCAGGCTCCGGGCGCGCAGGTCCTCGACCGCACACTCGATGCCGAGGGCCTGCTCGACCGCGAGCGTGTAGGCGAGGGTGTGCCCGACGGCGGTGTCTCCGCTGATCCGCTCGGCGAGCTCGACGCCATCCTCGGGGTGGCGCCCCTCGAACAGCTTCTCGATGCCGCGGTGGACGAACCACAGGCGGGCCTTCATCCGCAGGATGGTCTCTCCCACGACGGAGAAGCGGAAGTGACCCGGCTCGATGAGCCCGGCGTGGACCGGGCCGACGGGGATCTCGTAGACGCCGTCGCCGGTCACCTCGAGGAACGGGAAGGACCCGGTGTCCTCCTCGAACTGCGGACTCGCGGGCGCGTCGTGGCGCATGGGGTAGTAGCCGGTCGGCCAGTGCCCGTGTCGGATGAGCCGTCGGGGGAGCGGGTGTCCGATCGGGGTCACGCCGTAGAGGTCGCGCACCTCACGCTCGAACCGTCCGGCCGGATAGGAGAGAGCCGCGAGGCTGGGTATGCCGTCCGCGCCATGGGCGACGGTCGTCTCGACCTCCTGTGGTGGCTGTCCCGGCGTGAGGTAGGTGTGCACGATGCGGATGCCGCCCTCGTCGTGGTGGCCGGCGACGAGCGCGAGCCGGGCACCCGAGTCGAGCAGTGGCGTCACGGCGGCAGCGAGGTGCTCCGGGGCGACGACGGTCGGCGGCGGCAGCGGCGGTCGAGCGGTCATGAGGTGACTCCGAGGGCGAGGACCGCGGCGTCGAGGACGTCGCGCAGCGGCCAGGCGAGAGCGGCGATCAGCGCCACGACGGCGAGCGCGGTGAGGACGACGGCGCGCTGTCCCGTGGATGCAGGATCGGGTCCGAGTGCGGCCGGAGCGGACCGCGGCCCGTGCCGAACCAGGGTCATCGAGAGGCTGTGCCGGGCGATCCCACCGAAGGCGACGAAGAGCAGCACGAGCGCGATCGAGGTCGGGATGACCATGCCGCGCTGGTAGCCGGCGACGATGATCGCGACCTCGGTGAAGAACAGCCCGAACGGTGGGAAGCCGAGAAGGGCGGCCATTCCGGCCAGCCAGGGTCGGGCGAGAGTCGGGTGCGTGGCGAGGAGGGAGTGGACGTCGCGGATCTCGTGGCTGCCGGTCGCTCGCAGCATCCGCCCCGCGACGACGAAGAGGCCGGCCTTGGACAGTCCGTGTCCGAGGATGTGCAGCAGCACGGCCGTCACCGCGAGCGGACCGCCGATGGCCGCTCCGAGGGCGAGGATGCCCATGTGCTCGATGCTCGAGTACGCGAGCAGTCGCTTGTAGTTGCGCTGGGTAAGGATGAGCGCGGCGGCCACCGCGAGCGAGAGCAGCCCGGCGGCGATGAGCAGGGTGCGCATGAGCTCCGGCCCGAGCGCGTGGTCCGAGATCGCCTTGAGCCGCAGGATCCCGTAGAACGCGACCGAGAGCAGGACTCCGGACATCAGGCCCGACACCTGTGCCGGGGCCTGGCTGTGGGCGTCCGGGAGCCAGCTGTGCATCGGCGCCAGTCCGGCCTTGGTCGCCAGCCCGAGCACGGCGAGGGCGAGCCCGACCCGGGCGGTGTCGGCGTCGAGGGTGGTCGAGGTGGCCAGCTCGGACCAGGCGAGCGTCGCGGAGTCGCCGCCCGCCGCATACAGCAGGACGATCCCGAGGAACGCGATGGCGACGCCGACGGACCCGAGGACGACGTACTTCCAGGCGGCCTCGAGCCCGTGCCGGCCCCCGCCGTGGGCGACGAGGAAGGCGGTCGTGATCGTCGTGGCCTCGACGGCGACCCAGAGGACGCCGAGGTCGTCGGCCAGGACGGCCAGGCTCATCGTCGCGAGGAACAGGCACATGAGAGCGGAGAACCGGCCGTGCGGTCGGTCGGTCGTCGCGCCACCTGTGGCGACGACAGCGACCGCTCCTACGGTGGTGAGGAGGTATGCGGTGAGCCCGTCGACGCGCAGCAGGCCACCCGCTGTGGTCTGGTCGGCCGGCCCGAGGATGAGCATGACCGCGCCGCTCGCGAGCACGGCCGCGGCCGCGACGGCCGGCGTGTGGCGCGCCACCGGTGCGCACTGCCGGGCGAGGGAGAGCGCCGCCAGGAGGGCGGGGACGGCGAGGGCGGCCCAGATGGCGATCGTCATCAGTCCCTCAGCTCGGTCAGCTCGTGGAGCTCGGTCGTGCCGAAGGCGGCCCCGATCCGCCTCGTGAGGACGAGGAGGATGAGGACGACGAGGAGGACGTCGAGGAGGACGCCGAGCTCGATGACGAGCGGCAGTCCGCCGGTGGCCAGCAGCGCCGTCGCGCCGATGCCGTTGTCGACCATGACGAAGCCGATGACCTGGGCCAGGGCCTGCCGCCGGGTCGCGAGGACGAGGAACCCGATGAGGACGACCGCGATCCCGACCGCGACCGCGGCGTCGAGGTTGGTGCTCGCACCCGCGACGAGTGGGCGGGAGACGAGGAAGGCCACGGTGGTCAGTGCGGCCGCGAGAAGCATCCCCGTCGTCGGGTTGACGATCGGCGTCGCCTCGGGCCCGGCGCCGACGGTCCGGGCGGTGCGCACGAGCAGCGTCGGGATGAGGATGCCCTTGATGAGCACGAAGAGGAGTGCGCCGGCATACAGCGCAGGATGTCCCTCCTCCGCGGCGATGAGAGCCGCCAGACCTGCGAGGGCGATGCCCTGCAGACCGAGGAGGGCCGCCGCCCCGGGGATGCTGCGCCGCCAGAGGAGCAGGACGGCCGTCAGGAGCAGGGTGCCGGTGGCGGTGGCGAGGAGCTGGTCGGTCATGTCGGTTCGGTCATGTCAGGTCGGTCATGTCGGGGCTCACACCGTCAGGTACGAGGCGGTGACGGACAGGAAGGCCAGGACGAACGAGGCGGCCATCAGCTCGGGGACGCGGAACAGGCGCACCTTCGCGATGAAGACCTCCGCGGCGGCCAGGGCGGCAGCCACGAGGACGACCTTGAGCGCCAGCGCGAGCATCCCGACGAGGACGGCGGGGACGGTGAGCTGCTCGGCGAGCCCCCAGGGGGCAGCGAGGTTCGCGAGGAGTCCGAGCAGGGCGGTCAGCCGCAGCCAGGACGACAGCTCGATCCAGCCCAGGTCCCGGCCGGAGGCCTCGAGGACCATCGCCTCGTGCACCATCGTCAGCTCGAGGTGGGTGCTCGGGTTGTCCACCGGGAGACGCCCGGTCTCGGCGATGATCGCGATGGCGAGGGCGACGAGCGCCAGGGCGCTCACCGGGCTGACGATCGATCCCGGGTCGCTCATCCGGGCCGAGAGGATCGTCGACAGGGTCGAGGCGCCGACCGGGATCGACAGGGCGTAGACCGCGACGAGCACGGTCGGTTCGACGAGGGCGGCGATCATCATGTGCCGGCTCGAGCCCATGCCGCCGAAGGCGGTCCCGGCGTCCAGACCGATGAGGGCGACGGCGACCGAGCCGAGGAGCAGCACCGACACGACGACGAAAAGGTCCGACGGAACCCGCGGAAGCGACTCGGTCGTCACGAGGGGCAGCAGCGCGACGAGGAGGAGGCTCGTCGCCATGAGAACCAGGGGCAGGACCGAGCCGAGGATCACTCCCGGGGCGGTCAGCGGGGTCTTGTGGAGCAGCTTGCGCAGGTCACGCCACGGTTGGAGGATGCCGGGGCCGGCCCGGCCCTCGAGCCGGGCCCGGGTCTGGCGCATCACGCCGATAACCACCGGGGCCGCAGCGGTCACGGCGAGCGTCTGGACGGCGAGGACGAGCGCGGTGCCGGCGAGGGTCGTCATGCCATCACCCCGACGAGGACGACGAGCAGCGCGACGAACGAGAGCCCGATGTAGCGGTGGATGCTGCCGTTCTGGACCGTGCGCGCCCGGTCGCCGAGCCGGACGAGCGCGGTGACGGCCGGCGCATACAGCCTGGCTTCGACGACATCGACCACCCGTTGCGAGTAGGCGATGGCCCGCACGGTGTGGCGCGACTCCTCGGCGTGGCTGACGGTGACGTCCCGGGTCGGGGAGAGTGCGTCGTCGAACACGCGCACGAGCGGCTCGGCGTAGGAGGTTGCGGTGTACTGCATCCGCGGGCTGGTGCGCACGCCCCCGCATCCCCAGCCGAGGTCGACGTGTCGGCGGGGGACCCGGCGGGCCAGGACCACCGCGACCATGACGACGGGCAGCGTGAGGACGAGCGCGAGGATCGTCAGGGAGATGGGGTCGAGCTGGGCGTCGACCCCAGGCAGGGTCAGTGCCACTGTCGCGGTCGTGGCCACGGCTCCCGTCGGCAGGGCGTCGGCCAGTGCTGCACCGACGAGCCCGGGGGCGAGGCCGATCGCGAGGACGGATCCCGCGGCAAGGAGCTGGGCGGCCCACATCGTGGGCGGGGACTCGTGCGCTGCGGCGACGGGTTCCGAGCGCGGTCGCGCGAGGGCGGCGATGCCGAAGGCCTTGGTGAAGGTGAGCAGGGCCAGCCCGGCGGTGAGGGCGACGACACCCATGACGAGGGGGAGCAGCGCGGTCGTGAGCCGGTCGGTGCGGGCGTCGGCGTGGATGATCGACTGCAGCAGCGTCCACTCGGCGACGAACCCGGAGGTGACCGGCAGCGCCGCGGCTCCGAGCGCCCCGACCGCGAAGGCGGTCGTCGTCAGGGGCATCCGGACCGCGAGGCCGCCCATCCGGTCCAGGTCGCGCTCGCCGGTGGCGTGGAGGATGGCCCCTGCGCCGAGGAACAGGGTCGTCTTGAAGGCGGCGTGGCTGACGGTCAGCAGGAGAGCCGCGAGGAGCGCGGTGGCGGCGACGCCCGGTCGTGACTCCCGGGTGAGCAGCGCGACCGCGATGGCGATGAGGATGAGCCCGACGTTCTCGGTCGTCGAGTAGGCGAGGAGCCGCTTGAGGTCGCTGGCGACGGACGCCTGGAGGATGCCGTAGAGCGCGCTCGGCAGACCGAGGGCCAGGACGACCAGACCCCACCACCCGGGGCCGTCCGGCAGGAGCACGGTCGCGACGAGGAGGATGCCGAAGATGCCCATCTTGACCATCGCGGCGCTCATCATCGCCGAGACGTGGCTCGGCGCCTCCGGGTGGGCGCGCGGCAGCCACACGTGCAGTGGGACGGCGCCGGCCTTCGCGGCGAACCCGACGACAGTGAGGACGAAGACCCAGGTAGCCACCGACCCGGACACCTCGCCGGTGGCGATGCCCTCGAACGACGTCGTGCCCGCGTCGGCGGCCAGCACGGCCAACCCGACCGCGACGAGGAGGAAGCTGAGGTGGGTGACCGACGCATACCAGAGGCCGGCGGGTCGCACCGTCGGCCGCTGCGCGTGCTCGACGAGGACGAGGACGGTCGAGCCGATCGCCATCGCCTCCCAGACGAGGAGGAAGCTGATGATGTCGCTCGCGAGCGGGACGAGCTGCATCCCGAGTGCGAAGACGACCAGCGCCGACCAGGCGGTTCGGGAGGCGCCGGCGGCGTGCGCATACCCGATGGCGTAGAGGGCCGCGAGGACGGTGACGGCGCCGGCGATGAGGGTGAAGAGCCCACCCAGGGGGGTGGGCCCCCACCCCAGGGTGACGCCGCCGAGAGCGGTGCTCACCACGATCCCGCCGGTGGCGCCGCCCAGTGCGAGGGAACCGCTCACCACACCGGCTGCTCCGACCAGGACCAGGGCTCCGCCGGCGAGGGCGTTGCGCGTGCGGTCGCCTGTCGTCGCCGTGGCGGCGACGACCGCCAGCACGGCGAGGACGAGCTGAGCAGCCAGGCTGGTGGTGAACGGGCTGGTGGTCAGCGCGGTCATCGACCGGTCACCCGGCGCAGCCCGGCGACGATGTCCGCGGGCTCGGGCGGGCAGCCCGGGATCTCGAGGTCGACGTCGACGACGTCGGTCACTGCGCCGCGCACTCCGTAGCCGCCGCGGAGCGCGCCGCAGGTGCGGGCGCAGTCGCCAACGGCGATGACGAGGCGTGGCTCGGGGGTGGCGTCGACGGTTCGACGTAGGGGCTCGGTCATGTTATGCGTGACGACGCCGGTGACGAGGACGACGTCCGCGTGACGGGGGGAGGCGACGAGACGGGCGCCGTAGCGCTCGGCGTCGTAGACCGGGCCGAAGGCGCCGGCCACCTCGATCTCGCAGCCGTTGCACGAGCCGGCATCGACGTGGCGCACCTGCACGCTGCCGCCGAAGACCTGTCCCTGCTCGACGGCCTCGGGTCGCTCAGGGGCCGGCTCGGCGGTCCGGCCTCGCGAGACGATGCGTCGCGCGAGCCGCAACGGGTTCATGTCAGCGGCTCGTCTCCGTCGAGCGAGTCACCCAGGGCGCGCCGGTCATCGACGAGCTCACGAAGGAGTCGACGCGCCGAGGCGAGGAGCGATGCGGCCTCCGCGGGCACGAGCGAGTACACGACCTGGCCGCCCCGGCGCTCCTGTCGCACCAGACCGGTGCGGCGCAGCACGGCCAGGTGCTGGGACAGACCGCTCTGCTCGACCTCGATCTGTTCGAGGAGCTCGTGGACCGCGTGCTCCCGCTCCGCGAGCAGCTCCAGGACCCGGATCCGCACGGGATGTCCCAAGGACTTGAAGAGCTCCGCCTTCGCCTCATAGAGAGGTCGACCATTCACGCTCATTCGCACATGCGAAGATTCGCATACCGTGAGGTGACAGTCAAATCAAACAAGAACCGACCAGGGTGGAAGATGCCTGGTCGTCCTCGCCGGGTGCGCCAGCACCCTCACGCCCACCAGGGAGATGCTCGCCGAGCACGAGGGCATGCCGTTCTTCCAACCACTGCTCGAGTTCATGTCGTCCGGGCCTCGGACTCCCCGGAGTCGGCTCGCGATCTGGTTCCCCGAGCTCTAACTCACCGAGCCATCGTGTATGGCGGCAAGCGCGGCCCCGGTCCCGTCGCGACCGGTCAGCCTCGCCCCAACCCGGTGGGTAATGCACCTCGAGCCCGCTCGGGCGCCGTCAGTCTGCCGGTGGCACTCGGCACGGCGGACTCATTCGGTGACTTCGTTGTCAAGAGCGCCGCGATTATCACGAGGACCGGGACGAACGCCGGGACGATTGATCCGAGAGGTCCACGCAGGAAGCCGATCACCGCGACGGCCGCGAAAGGCACCATCATCGCGAGCCTGGAGTGCTGGGCAGTCAGCCACGCATGATCCAGGCGCGAGACGCCGAAGCCGATCGCGGACATGCACAGCACCATTCCGATGGCCCCGAAGTCGAGATAGAGCTCGGCGTGCAGAGGGAGAGAGAGATTGGTGAAGCTGTAGCCCGCGGACTGAGCCACGTCCAGGGAGGCCGGTGTGGCTTTGCCCTCCCAGGCCGCGCGCGGCACGAAGAACAGCAGACTGGAGAGAGTGTAGACGCCATCACTGTGGCCATACAACATCACGAATCGGATCGTGTTGATGACCTGTTGGAAGCCGTCGAAGTCCGCTGTGGCGAATGTTTCAGTCGACATGGCTCTGAGCGATGTTCTGCCGTGGCGGAACGCATCCGCCAGTGGATAGACGAGCAGTGCCGCGACCAGCCCAATGGTCAGGTACGTGATTCCTGCACGGGTGGATCTCGGCATGAACACCGCGATCAAGACTGAGCCGATTGCGGTGAGAGTGATGAATCGCGTTTGCGTGAAGGGGTTGGCAAAGAGCGCGCATCCGATGATTCCCACCGTCAGGGCAGCGGACTCTGACACCTTGACGTGACCAGGTCCGGTCCAGTTGCGGCGTATGGCAATCACAGCAAGCAGGAGAAGGCCGATGGAGAGCGCTGACGGCAAAATCGTGTACAGCGCATAGCGGACTCCCCCCGAGGACTCGAGTGAGATTCCGCTGGTGCGAAGGGCTTCGGCTCGCTGTTGTCTTGTGCTGAACAACGTGGTGAGGCCAATTTGCCGGATCGCATTGGCGCCGACAATGACCGCAGTGATGCTCAGCAGCTGCAGAACATACTTGCGAACCACCACGTCTGGTCGCTTCGAAGCGGCTGCCCTCCTGTCACGCCATCGGGCGAGATTCTCGCCGAGCCAGAATGCGAGCAGCCCACCACAATTGAGTAGGAGCGCCGTCTGGACCAGCGTTGGATCCGTCAGGGCCCGTGCGTCGCCCCACGCGACTCGGCCGAGTGTGAGTTGGACTGCGGGTGCTACGCCCAGCCACGCGAACCAGAACATGTAAAAGGCGGCTGTGACGGGGCGGAGTCCACCCGTGACTGATCGGATCGCGCCTGCCAGGGAGACGAACAGCACGCTCCCCACCAGGAGCATCGTGACGCCGCTACCGATCCCGCTGGTCAGGGTGACAACGACGGCCACGGCGATCAGGATGAGGAAGACTCCCCACAATGAGCGGTGTCTCACTGGGCCCCCGTTGGACTTCGACCGACCGAGCTGCCCGGACTCGCTCCGACAAATTGTCGAATCTGATCGGCGAAGCGCACCTCACTGAATCGCGCCACGACCGCCCGAGGCTCGAACGCCGGTAGGGCCAGTGCGACCTCGATCGCTCGCGCGAAGTCGTCCAGAGAAACCGACTCGGATATCACACCGCTCACCCCGGGCCGAAACGTCTCCACCTGGCCACCCACAGGGCCGGTCACTACCGGCGTGCCTGCAGCTTGCGCCTCGACGGTCACGATGCCGAAGTCCTCAATGGCCGGGAAGACGAAGACGGCCGCCCGTTGCATCAGGCTGTAGAGCAGCGCATCGGAGGGGGTGACAACGATCCGGACGGATCCGCCGCATGCGTCGGCAAGCTCTCGCAGACGACGCTCTTCTGGGCCGTGCCCAGCGATGACGACAGGAATGTCCGCCTGCACACCGGCACGGATCACCATGTCCAGCTGCTTGTACGGCACGAACCGTGATGCACCCAGTGCGAAGTGTGCCGGGAGGTCATCGAGCAGGCGGATCTCGTTCTTGTCCCTGATCTCGTTCCGCCAGTCCGCCTGCCGGAGGATGCGTTCCACGTCGACCGGTGGGTGAATCACCACAGCGTCTCGTTTCCAGGCCACCGCGATACGGTCGCGGATGAAGCTGCTGTTCGCGGCGATGGCTGTGGCTTCCTGAGCGCGGTGACGATCAACCCGCTTGAATGCGGGTGTCACCCGGCGAATCCAGGGTCGGTTTCCTCGCGAGTCGAACTCGGGGTTCCATATGTACCGTGCCGGTGTATGGGCGTAGACGAACTTGGGCACGGCTGGGTCGCTCAGGCGCGCATGGTGAGCGAACAAGTGTGAACTCACAAGCATCCACTCGTAGCGTCGCTCTGTTCGCAGCCGTCTCCATACGTAGAGGGCCAGAGGTGCCGCGAGCGGTTTATGCGTCCGGACGGGCGTCCTGGCAAGCCACGTTTGCTGGACGTGGTGGCCCCGTAGACGCTCTGGGGCATCGTTCCACAAGCACTGGATATCGGCATCAGGGAATGTGCGGGCCATGGCCTGGAGCACCTTCTCAGCCCCACCAGAGCGCTCGATCCACTCGTGGACAATCAGACCTACCATCGTCGTGCGGTGGCTTGCACTGGCCGGCTCGCTACACGATTGTGAGGCTCACGTCCCACGCCTAGTACGCGCCCTCACCACGGAACACGGCTCGCGCGGTCTTCCAGAGGAGCACCAGATCCGCGGTCATCGACCAGTTCTCGACGTAGTACAGGTCGAGGCGAATGCTGTCTTCCCACGAGAGATCGCTGCGACCGCTGACCTGCCAGAGGCCTGTCATACCTGGTTTGACCAGAAGGCGACGATGCACCCAGCTCTCATACGTCGCGACTTCACCGGGGAGCGGCGGCCGAGGACCGACCAGAGACATCTCTCCGCGCAGGACGTTCACGAGTTGCGGCAGTTCGTCGAAGGAGTAGCGCCTGAGGAATGCGCCGACCCGAGTGACCCGTGGGTCGTCCTTCATCTTGAACAGGACGCCATTTCCCTCGGACCACGCCTGCAGGTTGAGCACCTGGTCCTCGGCGTCTTGGACCATCGAACGGAACTTAAACATGCGGAATGGTTCGCCATGACGTCCGACACGGACTTGAGTGAAGAGGCAGGGTCCAGGACTTGATGACTTCACGCATGCCGCGATCCCCAGGATCAGAGGCGCCGCCACGAGCATCAGGAGGGCTGAAGCGACGATGTCGAATGAGCGCTTCGCCCAGTACTTGATGCCGGTGAGCTCCGGGTACTCGATGTAGATCAAGGGAAGACCCGACACTGGGCGAGTGCGAATTCGCGGACCGGCTATGTCAGTCAGGGCAGGTGCCACGATCAGCTCCACTCCACGCTCATCCAGCGCCCAGCCGATGTGCCTCAGCTCGCCGGGGCTGATGCTGTCCATGGACACCAGGACCAGCGTGTCGGCCTCGAGCTCGTCGACCAGACCGATGAGATTTGAGGTCTGACCGGGTTGGGGGTGACGGATCGTGCCGAGCAGATTGTCGGACTCGCCCTCCGACGTGGTGACAGCCCCGACGATGGCATACCCGAGGTAGGCATCCCGGCAGATCTCTGCGGCGACGTGCTGGGCTTTGTCTCGCTCGCCGACCACGATCGCGCGGTGGAGATAATGGCCTTCGCTGCGCTTGTTATGCAGCCACTTCCGCCAACACCAACGGGACACGATCAGGGCAGTGAGACCCAGCAGGAATGCGATGGCGATGTACCCTCGCGCGACATCTGCCCGAAGCGTCAGGCTGATGATCCCCAGCAGACCAAAGGTCCAGAAGGAGCCCTGGATGAGTCGCTTGAACTCGGTGGCTCCTACTCCGATCACACGCAGGTCGCGGGCATCGATGACGCTGAGCGTCAGCAGCCAGCAGGCCGTCAGCAGGACGGAGAGCGTGGCATAGGAGACCTCGATCTGGAGCGAGTCGGTGGGCACGACCAAGACCTGAGGGTTGTTCGGTCCGAAGCGAAGGAAATGGGCCGCGAGGACCGAGCTGAGCAGGATGATCGAATCGGAGATGAGCAGCCAACGTGAGTAGGAGTCGCGTTCCCAGCGGTTCACCTGCCTCGCCAGCGGCCTGTCGACTCGGACTGTCACGGAACTCCCCATCAAAGGACGTCGATTTACCCCGGGGGGCCTTGCTGCTGTCCAGCCCAGGGGACAGGACCGCCACGTGCCGAACGGGCCGATCGTAGCGTGCAACCACGGTCACCACATGTGGATTACCGTCGTGGCCGAGTGAGAATATGGCCGTATGGCTGATGGCCGCCCGCATCCCCGCCTCTCCGTCTTGCACGTCACCCATTCGGGCGAGCCCGGAGGTGCCGAGCTCGCGCTCCTTCGCCTGGTCCAGGCTCCGTCGTGGCACGCAGTCGTCACCACGCCTCGCTCCCCGGGGCCGTCGGTCTTCGACGCAGTGGCCAGATATGAACGAATCGGGCCCCGACAGCCCGCAGGGGCCAGCAGTCCGTCACCTGTTGACTCGGTGCGTTTTGCCTCCCGAGTCGCCGCAGCAGCCATCTCACTGCGCCGATCGGAGGCGTTCCGAAGAGCCGACCTCCTGCATGCGAATACGGCTCGCTCGGCGGTGTACGCAACGTTGGCCGGCGTCGGGACCGGCATGCCCGTCGTGGTCCACATCAATGACATGGTCGACAGTGAGGGGATGGGACGCATCGGGGCCGAGGTGATGCACCGCTTCGTCCTCCCCCGTGCAGCAGGAGTCATCGCGTGTTCGAAGGCCGCCCTGACTTCAGCCAAGCAGTCAGTAGGCGAGGGTGTGTTGACAACGGCCATCCTGCCTCCAAGCGATCTGCAGCGACCGGAGAAGGTCAAGGTCCGTTCGCAGGTGCGCCAAGTCGGAATGGTGGCACGTCTGCATTCTTGGAAGGGGCAGATGCTCCTTCTCCACGCATTTGCCCGTGCCTTCCCGACGGGGGATGTTGTTCTCCGGTTCGCTGGGGGAGCGTTCTTCGAAAGCGGCGGGTTCGAGACAGATCTGCGAAGGGAAGTCGAGGCGATGGGACTGGGGGACAGGGTCTCCGTCGAAGGTCACCTCGACGACATCCCCTCGTTCCTCGACGAGATAGACATCGCGGTGCACTGCGCAATGCGTCCAGAGCCACTGGGCCAGAACGTCGTGCAGTACCTCGCCGCTGGGAAGGCCACCATCGTCAGTGGTGAGGGCGGGCCACTCGAGTGGGTCAAGGACAGGGAGAACGGTCTCACGTTCGAGCCGAGAAGTGTCGATGACCTGGCCGCGAAGCTCCGGTCCCTCGCTGCTGACCGGGAGCTGCGCAGCCGACTGGCGCATTCCGCAGTGCGGACTCCAGGGCTCCTGACAGATGACGAGAGCCGCGCTTCTCACGGGAGGTTCTTCCGCAAGGTTTACGAGAATCATCGTCGGGACGCGCTGCTAGTGTCGTCCGGCACATAGGCGCCCAGGCCCGGGGTTCGTTGGAGGACACACCGGAGGACTGCCCAGAGCCACGTCGAGGACGAAGAGAGATTGCAGCATGCATGAGGTCGACGCGGTGGTCACCTGGGTCGATGATCATGACGAGGACTGGCGCGCCACACGGGACTCGTACGCCGCGGCGGAGGGCGAGCGACTCCGCAACAACGAGTATCGCAACTGGGACAACCTCATCTACTGGTTCCGTGCGATCGACGAGTTCTGCCCCTGGATTCGTCGAGTGCATCTGGTCACGGTCAATCCTGTGCCGGCATGGCTCGACACCACGCATCCCCGGCTCCGGATAGTGCGGCATGAGGACTACATCCCGAGCGAGTACCTGCCGACATTCAACTCGCACGTCATAGAACTCCACCTGCACCGAATCCCGGGACTCTCGCAGGATTTCGTCTACTTCAACGACGACATGTTCCCCCTGCGTCCCTTGGCTCCGGAGCACTTCTTCCCTCGTGACAAGCCGGCGGCCGTGGTCGCCATGTCGGCTCTCTCCACAGGTGACTCGATGAATCACGCCGTGCTGAACGGGATCGACCTGATCAACAGGAACTTCGACAAGAAGGAGGTGATCCGACGCAACCTGGTCGGTTGGTTCGCACCCCGCTACGGACTACGGTTCCTGACGCAGAGCCTGCTGCTCCTCCCGTGGCCGCGATTCACGGGGTTCCATAACCTTCATCTGCCTCAGGCGTTACGGCGAGTGACCTGCGAACAAGTCTGGGACGCTGGTGAGCAGCACCTCGAGCAGACGTCCCGGTCGCGATTTCGACGGCACAGCGACGTCAATCCCTTCGTCTTCACGTACTGGCAGATGTGCGCCGGCGACTTCACGCCGGTGTCCCCCCGTACCTACGGGCGCTACTACCAGCTGGGGAATGACGCCACGACAGAGGTGGCCCATGCGATTGTCACCGGTGCCCATGCGACTATCTGCATCAACGATGGCGAGCTGAGCGACTTCGAGCACGCTCGAACGACCATCAACGAGGCGTTGGTCGCTCTGTTGCCACGTCCGTCGTCCTTCGAACTCGGCTGATTCGGGTCGACGTGTCCGCACTCAAGGCGGTGGTTGCGCAAGGGGCGGCCAGCGCAACCATGATGCTCCTCTCGGTGCTCGTCGCTCGCTCGGGAGGGACAGCAGCGTTGGGCGCACTGGGGGTGGCGGTCGCCGTCTTCCTGCTGGCACAGAGTGTGGCCCGCGAAGCCACAGTCATGACGCTGGTCTCCGTTCGCCCAGGTATCGAGCAGATCCGAGAGCGATGCAGCCGTCAGTCCCTGATCGGGCTGTGTGCCGCGGCAGTAATGCTCGTCGCTGGGGGGCTCACCGGGTCATCGACGATGGTGATCGTCGGCCTCGGTGTCCACGGGATGCTGCTCGCCCACTACTCGAGGCTGGTGAGCCTGACCTTGGGAGGGGGCTGGCTTGCGATGCTGCAGGAGCTCGTCGTCGTATCAAGTGTCGGCGTGTTGGCCGCCGGTTCCTTCGTCCTCGGCTGGTCTGGACAGCGCGCGGTGGCCGTCTGGGTCGTGAGTTCGGCACTGGTTGGCTATGGCACCGCGCTCGCGTTGCGCATGGACCTACGCCCGAGATGGGGTGGGGACGGAGAGGAAGGGAAGGTTGGAGGGGTGTTCGCTTTCCAGTCGTTGACCTCCACCGGTTCGGTCCATGTTCTGACGCTCGCTCTTGCCGGACTGACCGGCCAGGTCGTTGTCGGTGCGCTGCGCGGCGCCGCAACGGTCATCGCTCCTGCGAACGCGATCCTCGTAGCGCTGCACCCCCTGGCCGTGGCCCGGCTCGGCCAGATGCGGGAGGCGAGCGGACGCGAGCTGTGGGTCCGGATGGTGACGCTGGCAGGCGGAACACTGGGGGTGTTCAGTGCCATTGCTGTGGTGATGACTGCGGTGGTCCATCTCTATGGCGACGAGCTGCTCGGAACCGCGTGGAAGGATGTCCAGCCGATCGTGTGGATCGTTGTCGTGGATGGATTGCTCGGCGCGATGTGCTTCGTCCCGGCTGCTGCCCACCGAGCCCTGTGGGAACACCGAAGATCATCGGTGATCTCCGTGACGGCAGCGCTCCTGCGCCTTCCGTTGGTCCTAGGTGGCGCACTGGTCTCCGGCGCCGCCGGTGCAGCCGTTGGCTTCGCGGCAGCGAACTGCGTCCTGTGCGTCGCCTGGTGGATCTCGGCGGCCAGGCTGACGACAGACGTCAGGCCGTAGCTTCTCGTGCCGCTTCGTAGTACCCCGCGTAGGCACCTGCCCCGTTCATGGGTGTGTCGTTGAGGACGACCCCGAGGGCGGGGACGCCACCGACCGCGAGGATGTTCAAAGCGGCTCCGAGCTCTGACCATCGCACTCGACCTGAGCGAGCGACCACGATGGCGCCCCCGGTCCGGCTGGCGAGCACCAATGCATCGGTGACGGGAAGCAGCGGTGGGGTGTCGAACAGGACGTGGTCGAAGCGCTCTTCGGCCTCTGTGATCAGGTGTGCCATGCCAGCAGAACCCAGGAGTTCGGACGGGTTCGGTGGGATGGTCCCGGAAGGGAGGATCCAGAGCTGGCCCGATCCGACCTGAATGCACAGGTCCTCCAGGCTCCCGCGTCCCGTCAGGACATCGACGAGACCGAGATCCGCGTCCAGGCGCATCCTCTCGGCCACCTTCGGGCGACGCAGATCTGCGTCGACGAGGAGGACGGACTCGCCTGCTTGGGCGAGGACACGGGCTAGGTTCAGGGCCGTCTCGGTCTTTCCTTCACCGGCCAATGACGAGGTGATCACGAGGGACGGGCGACGTTCGCCACCGAGGCCTAGGAACCCGACGTTCGTCCGAAGCCGTCGGTATGCCTCCGCGCTGCTCCAGCGCTCCCGTGCCACTCCCGCGGCGCGCACGCTCGTGTTGACGTTGCGTCCCACCGAGGCCAAGACGGGAACGTCAGTGACTTTCTCGATGTCTTCTCGGGTGCGGACCCGCGTGTCGAGTCTGCTGCGGAGGACGACCTGGCCAAGGCCTAGAAGGCATCCAAGCACGACACCGAGGCTGAGGTTGAGGATGGGGCGCGGGCTGGCCGGGGTGACCGGGGGCCGCGCGGTGTCGATGATGCTGGCGCTCACGAGTTGGGCGCCGTCGCTGCCTGAGGGGGCTAGCTCCCCAACCACCCGCTGGAGACTGGCAGCGACGGCGTTGGCTTGCTGCGCCGCCTGCTCCCGGCTGTCGTTTCGCGCGGTCACGTTCAGGATCGACGTTCCCGTGGGAGAGGAGATCGTGAGGTCCTCGCGCAGTTCGACCAGGGTCGTGTCCAGGGACAGCTCGTCGATGACAGGTTGAAGCACGACCTCGGTCCTGGCGACATTCACATACGACGTCACCGTTCGCTCCGCGTATGTCGCGCCTTGGGAGAGTTCGCCTGCGCTGCCCCCACTGTCGACGGTGAGGAAGACAGACGAGGTGGCCGCGTAGCTCGGCGTCTGGAGCAGGGTCAGGGCGGCCGCCGCGGTGACGCAAAGCAGCAGAGTGGCCAGCGCACTGCGCCAGTATCGACGCAGCATCTGGAGCAACTGCTGGATCTCCATCAGACTTCCTAACGGGTCCAGCGGGGCCACCATCAGGGCGCTGGAGATCCGGGTGAGGTGAGAACGTGCGTAAGCGGCGGCCCCGAGCCATATGCTAGACCGACACGCGACAATCGGGATAAAGCAACACGAGGAGTCATGGCAACTCTCCGGCCCTCACATGTGCTGAGCACCCTGGGACTCGTCCTGCTGGCGATCGTGACAGTCCTTCTCAGCGGTGCCGCCATCGTGCGCACACCGGGTGATGCGGCGAAGCCGGAGGGTCCCGCTCATACGGAGATCCGCTCACAGCTGACCGAGGGTCGAACCACGCCGCCGAGCACACCCGTCTCGGGCTCCACGAGGACCGGAACGCCGGAAGCCACCCCCTCCGATGCTCCCACCGTCCTCGTCATCGGCGACTCGTACTCCGTGGGAGACCCCTCGGCGACCTGGATCGGTGCCGTTGCTGAGGCGCTCGGGTGGGGCCAGGTGACCAACGTGTCCTCTCCCGGTCGGGGCTTCGTGACTGCCCCGGACGCCTGCGAATTCACACCGTGCGCTACCTTCATCGGCAGTATCGGACTCATTGCCGAAAACGCACCGGACATCGTTGTCACCTTCGGCGGAGAGGCGGACGGTGACTACAGTCTGGCCGGTCCGGCGGATGAGTACTTCCAGGCGCTCCGCCAAGTCCTCCCTTCAGCGGAGTTCCTAGCCATCTCGCCCGTGACGGGAGGCGACAGCGCCCCGATCTGGCTGTCGATGCATCGAGAGACCATCGCGGCCGCCGTCGAGGGAGTGGACGGGCAGTTCGTTGACGTCGGCCAACCAGGGATCGACGACGGAGACTCACTGTCGGCCTCGGCGCACGCTGAGATCGCGCAGCGGGTCATCGCTCATGTGGACGAGGCTCGGTAGGCCACTCATGAACGCTCGAGGTGAGTCCGCCCTGCTGCAGCCGCCCTTCAGTCCGGCGACCCCCTATCGGGTGCTCTTCGTCTGCACGGGCAACATCTCGCGTTCGGCGTATGCGGAGGCCGCCGCACGCGCTCGGACTCCAGCGAGCCTTGCATTCAGTTCGGCCGGCACGCATGCGCTGGTCGGCCACCCCATTGATCCAGCCATGGTCAACTTCACTCCGGATCCCAAGATGGCTACGCGCCATCGGGCGCGCCAGCTCTCCAGGGGCATCCTGGTCAATTCTGATCTCGTGCTCGCCATGGAGAGGGAGCACCGGCGCTACCTGCTCGACGAGTGGCCGGATCAGAGTCGTAAGGTTTTCGTCCTCGGGCACGCTGCGCGAGAGCTGGCTTGTCTTCCCGACGAGGTCACATTGGGAGGTCTCGTCGAGTATCTGTGGCGCAACCGCACTTCGGTGCCGGGTGACGCTGTGTCAGACCCGTATGGCAGAGGTGACGAGGCTGCCCGCGCGGCAGCCCGAGCCATCGGTGGCCACCTGGACTCGATCCTGCCCTGCCTCGAGCGCCTCGCCGGCGAGTACGCGGCGCGTCCAGCTGATGGCTCACCCCCGTGCACGAACCTTCCATAGGAAGGTTGGTGCACGACATCGCGCACCCCCACCCCGGCGTGCCCTGACCTGCTCGGAACCCTTCCGCACGTAGCCTGAAACACATGGCGGCATGGTGGTCGAGACACGGGGTCGGCGACCTCGCGATCGACCTCGGGACCGCCAACACGGTGATCTACCAGCACGGCCGCGGCATCGTCCTCGACGAGCCCTCCGTCGTCGCCATCGACCGGCGCAGCGGCCGGATGATCGCCGCGGGCCGCAAGGCCAAGGAGATGCTCGGCCGCACGCCCGACCACGTCGAGGCGGTGCGCCCGCTCAAGGACGGCGTCGTCAGCGACGCCGAGATCACCGAGCGGATGCTGCGCTACTTCGTCGAGCAGGTCGGTCCGAGCAAGATCTTCCGCCCGCGCATCGTCATCTGCATGCCGAGCGAGGTCACCGGCGTCGAGCGTCGCGCCCTCGAGGACAGCGCCCTGCGAGCCGGGGCACGGCGCGTCTACATCATCGAGGAGGCCATGGCGGCCGCTCTCGGCGCCGGGCTGCCCGTCAACGAGACCCGGGCCCACCTGGTCGTCGACATCGGCGGCGGCACGACCGACGTCGCGGTCATCAGCCTCGGCGGCATCGTCACGTCCCGCTCGGTCCGGGTGGGCGGCGACGAGGTCGACGAGGCGATCATCGCCCACGTCAAGAGCGAGTACTCCCTGCTCCTCGGTGAGCGCAGCGCCGAGGACATCAAGCTCGCCGTCGGCTCGGTCTTCCCGCTCAGCGAGGAGCTCACCACCCGCGTGCGTGGCCGAGATCTCGTCACCGGCCTGCCCAAGACCGTGCAGGTCTCGTCGCCGGACATCCGTCGCGCGATCGAGACCCCCGTCATCACCATCACCGACATCGTCCGGACCGTGCTCGACGTCTGCCCTCCCGAGCTCGCCGGCGACATCCTCGACAACGGTGTCACCCTCACCGGCGGCGGCGCCCTGCTGCGCGGCTGGACGGCGCGGCTGCGGCACGAGCTGGGCGTGCCCGTCCGTGTCGCCGACGACCCGCTCCAGGCGGTGGCCCGCGGGTCGGGCCGGTGTGTGGACGACTTCGCCTCGCTCAGTCGGATCCTCGCCGACGTCCGGCGCGGATGACCTCCCGCCCCCGCCGGTATGCGCTCCTCGCCGGAGCGCTCATCACCCTCCTCCTCATGGGGCTGGATCTCGCGGACCCCGACGCCGCCGTGTCGTCCACCCTCCGCTCGGCCGGTGCCACCGTGACGGGCCCGCTCCTCACCGCGGTCGCGAACACGTTTCCAGAGCCACCCGATCATGCCGCCGCCCTCGCCGAGACCGGCGCCCTCCTCGCCCTCAGTGAGAGCGAGGTGCGGCGCCTGACGGGCATCGTCGACCTTGGCATGTCAGCCACCCTGACAGCCGCCACCGACAACGCCACGGCCAACGCTTCCCACACCATCGTCACCGCCCGCGTCGTCGGCATCGGCACCCCGGCAGCGACCGGCCCGCAACGGCTCACCATCGACATCGGCTCCGAGGACGGCATCGCGGTGGACCAGACGGTCCTCAACGCCGACGGCCTCGTCGGTCGCACCGTCCGGGTCGGCGCCACCACCTCCGACGTCCTCGTCCTCGGCGCGCAGGACCTGGTCGTCGGCGCCCGCACCGACGCCGGACTGCTCGGCACCGTCGGCCCGCCCACCCCCGCGGACGGCCGGCGCGACCCGGGCCAGCTCACCTTCGCCGCCATCGCCATCGCCGACCTCGAGCCCGGCCAGCGCCTCACGACCGTCGGCTCCCCGGACGACACGCCGTTCATCGCTGGCATCCCCGTCGGCACGGTCGTCTCGGTGGACCCCGGCACCGCCCGCGTCGGCCCCACCGCGGCAGTCCGTCCCGCCGCCGACATCGCCTCCCTCGACGTCGTGGCCGTCGTCGTCCCCGCCCCCAGCGAGGCCGGCGAATGACGAACGCTCTCCGCATCGCCGCCCTCATCGCACTCGCCCTCGCGGGCGCCGTCCTCGTCATAGCCCTGCGGGCCCGCGGCTGGTCGGCTCTCCCGGACCTCGCCCTCCTGCCCGTCCTCGCCCTCGGCCTCTCCCGCGGCTGGCCCGCCGGCGCCGCCCTCGGCCTCGCGGTCGGCTGGCTGATCGACCTTCGTCCCCCCGGGCGGCGACCCCCTCGGACTCACGCCCATCCTGTATGCGCTGGCCGGCTCCCTCGCCGGCCGCGCCTCCCGCGTCGGTCCGGTCCCCGTGCGCTGGGTCGCGATCGTCGTTCTCGGCGCGGCCGCCGTCCCGGTCGTCGGGCGGCTGCTCCTCGGCGCCTGGCAGGGCCAGCAGCTCGACCTTGCCACGGCAGCCCTGACCATCGCGGCCACCGTGGTCGCCGGGGTCGTTCTCGTCCCGCCGCTGCTCCGGCTCGACCGTGAGGACCCGGCATGGTGAGGCCACCCGACGACCACCGTCACCCCGGCCGCGACGACCCCACACCTGCGCGGCAGCCGCGGCAGTCGCGACAGCCGCGACCGCAGCACCAGCTCGGCCGCAACGCACCGATCCACCGCCTGCGCCGCCGCGTCGTCGTGCTCGTCGTCGTCCTGCTCCTCATGCTCGGCACACTCGTCGGCCGGCTCACCCAGATCCAGCTCATCGACTCGGCCTCGGCCGTGCCGCTCGCCGCCGGATCCGCCCGCGCCGTGGCAGCGGATGCCACGAACCAAGCCGCAGAGGACCCGTCCCTCACGACGATCCCGATCCCCGCCACGCGTGGGCGGATCCTCGACCGCTTCGGAGTCCCGTTGGCGGACAACGAGGCCCGCCCCACCCTCACCCTGGACCGCGCGACCCTCGCGAACCTCACCGACGACGAGCAGGACCGACTCTTCACCGCGCTCGCCGAGGCCCTCGGCACCACCTCCGAGCAGCTCAGGGCCCGCACCACCTCCTGCGGCGCCCCCGACGCCGCCCCGCCTCCCGACTGCACACCAGGCTCGCCCGCCGCTCCTGCCACTCTCGCGACCGACGTCGAACCCGGCCAAGCCCTGGCCATCGCCGAGCGACCCGACCGCTATCCCGGGGTGAGCATCACGCCGGTGGCGAGCCGCGCATACCCCCACCCGGAGGGTCTGCTCGCGCCGCACGTCCTCGGCTATCTCGCGCCGGGGGAACCCCAACAGGAAGAGGGCCGCACCGGCCTGGAGGAGCAGTACCACGCGATCCTGCGCGGCACCCCCGGCCACCGCACCGTCCGCACCGACGCGCGCGGCATCCCGACCGAGGTCGTCGACGAGCAGCCGCCGACGCCGGGCAAGGATGTCCGCACCCACCTCGACTCCCACCTGCAGGCGACCATCGAGGCGGCCCTCGCCGAGCGCGTCGAGGAGCGAAAGGAGGCCGGCAAGGCCGCCGACGGTGCGGCCGCAGTGGTCATCGACCTCACGGACGGCGGGGTTAGAGCGCTCGCAAGCTATCCGACCTATGACCCGGCGCTCTGGGTCGGCGGGATCGACCCGCAGGACTATGCCGACCTGAGCGCCCCGGACTCGTCCCAGCCGCTGATCAGCCGGGTCACCGAGGTCGGCTTGCCGCCGGCGTCGACCTTCAAGGTCGTGACGATGCCCGCGGCGGTCAAGGCGGGCAAGGCGCTCGAGGCGCTGCATCCCTGCCCGAGCCGCTACCTGATCGGGGGACGCGAGTTCCGAAACTTCCGCTACAACGACTACGGGATGGTCGACTGGCGCGAGGCGATGGCGGTCTCGTGCGACACGATCTTCTACGAGGCGGCCTACGAGTCCTGGCGCGCCCAGGGTGGCATCACGGCGACCGACGACAGCCGTGACCCGTTCCTGACCACCGCGCGCGAGTTCGGCCTCGGCGAGCCCACCGGCATCGACCTGCCGAACGAGGCCAGCGGCGTGGTCCCCGACCGGGCCTGGCGCACCGCCCGCTGGGAGGCCACAAAGGAGCAGACCTGCGAGCGTGCGCGCACGGGTTACCCCGAGGTCGCCGACGAGGAGCGCCGCGCCTACCTGCACCAGATCGCGAAGGAGAACTGCGTCGACGGCTACCTGTACCGCGGGGGAGACGCGGCCAACTTCAGCATCGGGCAGGGCGACACGCTGACCACGCCGCTGCAGATGGCGCAGGTGTTCGCGGCGGTCGCCACGGGTGGGCGGACGTTCGTCCCGCAGGTCGCCGACGCGTTCGTCGACCCGGTCACCGAGGACGTCGAGGACCTCGCGCCCGAGCCGGGGCGCACCGTACCGCTCGACCCCAAGGTCGGCGACTACCTGCGCGGCTCGCTCGAGGCGGTCGTCACGGAGGGGACGGCGGCCGGGCCGTTCGCCGACTTCCCGCTGGAGGAGTGGCCGGTCGCGGGCAAGACGGGCACCGCGGAGATGGCCGCCGGCAACGACACGTCCTGGTTCATCTCGTATGCGCCGGCCGGCTCTCCCCGGTACGTCGTCGCCGTGGCGGTCACCCAGGCGGGACTCGGCTCCGAGGCGGCCGTGCCGATCGCGCGGCTCATCCATGACGAGCTGCGGCGGATGGAGTAGGTGCGTACTCCAATCCGCGCAGTCCCGCCCGTCGCCGAGTCGAGACGTTCCTGCCGACCCGAGGGGAGGTCGCCGAATTCACTCGATACGGCCACCTCGGAATAGAACGCTGCCTCCCCCTGCGACGACCGATCGGACTGTTGGGGCATGCAACGCACGCCGGACCTGTCAGCCGTGGGATCAGCGGAGGGTGAAGTGAGCCGTGATCGAGGTGTCGTCGACGGTGGTGACGGTCACCTGGTAGCACCCCGGGGTCATGGGCGTCTTCCAGTTGAGGATGAACTCATCATCGGCGTAGCGCAGCCCGGTGTTGCCCTTGTTCATGATCTCGACGGGTTCCGGGGGCGAGACTCCGCTTTCGCAGGCCACCTCGAGAGGGACGACCGAGGCGATGACGGCCGGGTCGGTGACCTCGATGGTGCCATCGAAGACCCGGAACTTCAGCGGCACCATCGAGCCGGCCTTGACTGTGTTGTCGCCCTCGCCGACCGGGGCGAAGGGGCCCTCGATGTCGACGGGCAGATCCGTGGTGATCGACAGCGAGGCGCTGCGCACGGTGCCTTGATCGCCCAGGGCCAGGTCCTGGACCCGGAGCGTCCACACGCCGTTGAGGTCGGTCAGCCCCGCGAATGCCGGCGTCATGAGCGTGTCTTCTCCGCCGCCGAGCGCCCGGGTCGAGGTGCGGTACTCACCCGGCGGGATCGTGCTCAGCGAGGCCGCGGTCGCCAACAGTGACTGAGAGGCGCCGTCGTCAAAGGTGTAAAGACCGTCCAGATTGGAGCTGAAGGTCGGGCCGATCCTGTCGATGCCCGGTCTGTTCATGAGGTCGTGGCTGACGACATCGCCGGGGGAGAACAGGCTGGCCTGGATGTCGCCGACCCAGGTGTGGGCGATGTCGAGATCGACGGCGATGTCAGTCAACTCACCGACGACGCCACTGATCTCGAAGGTCATCTCCACCGCCGGCGTGGTGTCCGAGAACGCGATCGGGAAGGCGCCCTCGCCCTCCACCGTGACAGTCTGTGTCGACGCGGCCACCATCGCGTCCGGCGTCTGCGCCGCCGCGCCTCCCGCAGAGGGGGCCAGTATCGCGACCGACGCCGCGGCCATTGCCGCGACCCCGCGCAGTCCACGGAGGCGCGAGGGCTCCCGTGCGTGTGAATCTGGCATGTCGTGTCCTTCCCCGGGCACCTGCGCCCGCACTGCCGAGTGGACCGCCCACAAGCGTGGGACGGCTCTCGGATGCTAGGACCTCCATCCACTTTCGCGCATCGGGCATTCGCCGTTGTCCGGCAGGATCATCGCGACTTCTCCGACTTCCCGCTGGAGGAGTAGCTCGTCGCGAACAAGACGTGCTGGCGGAGATGGCCGCCGGCAACGACACCTCCTGGTTGATCTCCGATGCGCCGGCCGGCTCTCCCCGGCTACGTCGTCGCCGTGGCGGTCGCCCAGGCAGGACTCGCCTCGGAGGCGGCCGTGCTGATCGCACGGCTAATCGACCAGTTACGGCAGATGGAGTAGCCCCGGATCGGGGCCAGTGCGTCCACGCAGTGCCTCAGAGCGCAGACGCCAGGTCCGTATGGCTGAAGTCGTCGCCCTTGAACAGGAGCGGCTCGTCGGCGACCCTTGGCAGCGTAGGAGAAGCAGTCGCCATAGTTGAGCCGCGCACTCGAACCACTGCCGCGGCCGTACCGTTCCCAGGCGTCCCGAGCAGCTCGTACCTGAACGCCGTCGACGGGCACGATCGTCACGCCGGCCAGCTCTAGAAACGCATCCAGGGCATCGGCACGGGTTCGCCCGAGCACGATGGCCGCCTCGAGAACGGTTCCCGCTGAGACCGTCACGGTGGACGCCTTCTCGATCGCGTCGGCGAACTGTCGAGCGTCATCCTCCTGGTTCAGGATCGCGACGATCGCGGAGGTGTCGAGGATCATCGCGGCAGACCGCGCTCGTCGTACAGATCGTCATGGGTGAGGACCGGCTCGGGCAGCGCCGCAGACTCCCGGCCCAGAGCCATGAGTCGCTCGGCGAGTGCGTCGCGGTCGGCCCGGTCCCGCTCCAGGGTCTCGAGCAGGGCTTGTCGGATCGCCCCCGTGGCGCTTGTTCCACGCCGAGCCGCGAGCTGCATGGCGAGCTCACGGACCCGGGGGTCCTTGATGTTCATCGTCGTCACGACGAAGATTCTACCCTCCTAGGGTAGAAGGCGAACCGGGCCCAACGAGCCCCGCCCCTCTACGCCAGATGACCAGGCCTACAACGGCCGCCCTCTGCCGGGCAGCATTCACAGTTCTGTACTACTGCGTCACACAATGTCATACTCGATCCGTGAGTGAGGAGCTCATCTGGAGCGGCGAGGCGGCCGCCCACATCGCCTCGCGCTCCAGCCGATATCCCGACGGGCTCGACGTCGATCCCGGATGGACACAGGAGGCCATGTCCGACCTGAACCTGGCCGCCCTCGAACCCGACCCAAAGTCCCGAATGGGTGCCGCCCGCTTCATCGGCTACTCATCAGGCGCCGGGCGGTCCTGGTCGTGATCGCCTACCGCGATCTCGACGGCGACCTGCATGGCGTCAATGCATGGCCGGCCACCGGAGCCGACCTGAAGCTCTACGAGGAAGGACAGGACGATGGCGAAGGCCGTTGACCCCGAGCTGATCGCTCGCCTCCGCGAGGAGTCCGAGGGCACCAAGGACCAGCCGTATCCCGAAACGTCACGACCGACGCGGCCGAACAGGTCTCAGGTCTATTCGGTGCGTCTCAGCGCTGAGGAGCAGGCTCGCGTGCAGCACGTCGCGGACGCCAAACACCTTCCTCCGTCCACGCTCGTCCGCTCCTGGATCCTCGATCGGCTTGAGGAGGAGAGCGCCTGAGGCTGAAGGCGACGCCCGCCATCAGGTCAGCTCACGCCGCGTCGTGAAGAAGACCGTGATCCAGTGGTTCGGGTCGCGGCCCGCGAGCTCGTCGGTCACCCGCTGCCGGATCCGGTCCCAGTCGGCGAGGGGACGCGGCGGCAGGTCCTCGGGCACGAGGAAGGTCGCCTCCACCCGCCGGGCCCGGCCGACCTGCGCGGTGTAGACAAAGGACTCGGTGAAGCCCTCCTCCTCGACAACGAGCCTGGCCACCCGCTCCGCCTCCTCCCGCAGCCCGGTCGGCGTCACGAGCGCCACCTCCGCCAGCGCCTGCCGCAGCGTCCCGAGCGGCACGGGGATCAGCACCAGCGCCACCAGCGCGAGGACGACCGGGTCGACATACGGCATCGCCCACGCGAACCGGGTCCCGTCGATGAGCAGTCCGATCGTGAACGCCATCAACAAAGCGGCCGTCACGCCGCCGGCCATGACCCAGCCCTTGATGTCCATGCCGACCAGAGCCGAGTCGATGTGCCGGTTCGCGCGGTACTCGAGAGTGCCGATGACAAGAGTGATCACGAGGACGATGACCGCGTATGCGACGGCCGGCCCGAACTCGATGTCCCGCCCCCCGCTGAGGATGCTGGAGACGGACTGGACCAGCGCATACACGGTCACGGAGATCATCATCAGGGCGTTGACGGCGAGCACCATCGGCTCGAAGTGCCAGTAGCCCATGCTGAACCGCCGCGACAGCCCGACGGTCGTCGAGCGGGCGATCAGCCCGGCGACGACGATGGAGACGATGGACATGGCGGCGTCCATGAGTGAGAAGACGCCGTCGAAGACGATCGCCGAGGACCCGGACGCGAGGCCGAAGCCGATCCCGAGCGCGGCAAGCGCGAGGATGGCGACGAGGGAGGTCCGCAGCGCCTGCTGCTCGGTGCGCACGTTGCGAACGCTATTGCCTGCGGTATGCGCGCCGCACCCCTCGCAGGTCAGGCGCCTCTGCACACATCACCTACAACGCTGGTCATGAGCACTCAGTCCCTGTGTCGCGTGCCGTTACGCGATACAAGCGGTGTTCCGCCATCCAGTTCGGCAGCCGTCTAACGATCGCTGCCCCACGCCGCGAAGCGCGCGGGCTGGCGTGGGAATGACATCTATGGTGAGAGGCGTCCCTCCTGCGTGGAGGTCGGCGCCGAAGGAGCTTGATGTTGACGCGTGAGACAACGATGGCTATAGCTGTGGCCGTTGGGTTTCTCAGCGCCTGTGGAGCCACGTCTTCTGCTCCCGCAGGAAGCCCCACTGCTCCCGAAGAAAGTCCAGCAACCTCTATCGGTCCGTATGATCCAGATGCTCAGATGAGCCCGGAGCTCATGCGGGTCACGCCGTCTCCAGCAGTTGCCGGCCAGCCGATCGAGGTGCGCTTCCCGGAGGAAACTGAGCGCGGCGTCGGGTGGGTCCTGGAGGAGCAGGAGGACAACTTGTGGCACGCCAGATGGTCTCTCACCGCCGCCTCGGGAAGTTACGGGCGGGACTCCGAGAACGTGCCGAACTGGTACCCGGCGGATGACGAGGCTGCGTTTACCTGGGACGCCCTAGCCATCGCAGGGCCGGGCCCGGATACCCTCTTGATCCCGGACGATGCCCAACCCGGTACCTATCGTCTCTGCAGCGCCAACAAGATAGACAACATGTGCGTGAAACTGGAGATCACGGACTAATCCTCACGGGCGACCCACTTGCACACGGCTTGCACTCGGCCAAGAACCCGCGTCACTACGCCGGCTGTTGACCTGGTGCCCGATTTGGCGCTCTGACCTCCGCTCGTCAACCAGTGGTTGACCTTGCGGTGGCGGTCAGCCTACGGTTGACGAGTGCGTGACCGAGTCGGCGTTCAGGCACGGGATCGCCGAAGCGGACATCATGCACGCCTACACCAACGCGGTGCGGCTGGTAGAGGTCGAGCAGCATGGCGAGGAGCGGCTGATCGTCATCGGCCCTGATCGCGCCGGTAACTGGCTCGAGCTGGTGGCCATGCCAGCAGATGACGCCAACCGCATCATTCACGCCGACCGGCTGCGGCCGAAGTTCTACGAGTTCCTGAGATGACGTGATCTGAGATGGCAACGACGAACATCAACGACGTCGAGCGCATGCTGGACGACCTGGACCCCTCGAGCGTCACCGCGCGCGATGCGGTTCACTTCCGCCGGATCATCGCCGCCCAAGAAGGCGTCGCACGCGCCGAGCGGGAACTGCAGGACGCGGTCCGCGCGGCACGCGAGGCCGGGGACTCCTGGCTGAGCATCGGGCTCGCACTCGGCGTGACCAAGCAGGCAGCACACAAGCGCTTCGGCCCCTGAGCTCGCACCCTCGAGCACTGCCCCTTCCGCGGGAAGCGCCCGCGTCCATGGGTCGATGTTGGCGTCGGAGGGTATCGATTGGACTCGCGTGAGAGCTACTCGTAGTGGGTCCACATGCGCAGGACGTGTACGACGCCGTCGTCGGGAAGGACCTCGTAGACCAGGCGGTGCTGGATGTTGATGCGCCGGGAGTAGCAGCCGGCCAGGTCGCCGACCAGCTTCTCGTATCGGGGTGGGTTGGCGAAGGGGTCGTCAGCGATCACGTCAAGGAGCCGCTGGGCCTTGGATTTCAAGCCAGACGAAGCAAGCTTCTTGGCGTCCTTCTGCGCTTCGCGGGAGTAGACAAGCCTCCAGTTGCTCACCAGTCGAGCTCGCTGGAGCCGGCGTCGATCCCTTCGGCGCGCGCCTGGCGGATCGACTCACTCAAACCCGGCACTGAGGCCAGGAAGAGCGTCTCCTGAATGGCTTGCCAGTCCTCTTCACCGATGAGCACCGCGTTGCCGCGCTGGCCGGTAATGGTCAGCGGCTCGGACTCGTCGTTGACCTGGTCGATCAGCCGGTACAGGTTCGCTCGTGCGGACGTTGCACTTACTGCGGTCATGACGTCTACCTCCACCCCCAACCGTACGTCATTGCGTACGGTTAGACAAGTGTGCCCGCGGTACCTCACAACCACGCACAGGCAGAGCGCCCACGAAGCTGCGTCATGCCGCTGCCAATCGGCGCATCCGCTGTCAGCGACGCGCGCGTCCTTCCGCCGGCCGCGCCCCTGCCGCGGCCTCGTCTGCCTGCCGGGAGCGCTGGACGTGGTCGACGCTCAGCTGCACCACCGGTTGATCGTGGAAACGCCCCTCCAGCACGGGTCCACCGTGGAGGTACATGTCGATAGAGCGACCGCCTCTCTGCCAACAGGCGGTGAAGCGGTAGTCGTCCCCCTCCTCTCGCTTCTCGTCCATCGGCTCGCCCGCGATCTCGACGAACCGGGCACGCAGCTCCTCCGCAAGCGCAGGCACCACGTCCTCCGGCAGCCCGCGCCACAGGAACCAGTTGACCCCGACGAACTCAGCCTTGAAGACCTCCCAGTCCACGGCCGGCCACGGGGCCCCGGGGTCACGGCTGATCCAGGACTCGCTGCCGTGCTCGTCCCGGATCAGCTCGGCACCCTCCGTCACGATGCCGTGCCGCTCGAACCACACGGCCCGCTCGCCCTCGGTCCTCGGCCACTCCGAGACGACCAGATCCGCCACGAGCTGAGCGACCTCTTCGACCGACGGAACGATCGGCCCCAAGTCATCACTCATGACCGGCAGCGTAGTTCCGCGCGCAGACAGGCACCCGCAGGGCCAAGTCCGGCATGAACGCCGGACCGCCAGGACGAGTACACGGTCACTGCCGCCCCAGGATCTCGCCTGCGACCGGGTCGGGCCAGCCCTCAAGACGCTCTCGGCCGTCATTCCCCGACGACCGACCATCGACATGAGCGGGCACGGCGACCTGCGTCACTGCGCCGGGAGCCGGGCTACCCACGGGGTCGTGATCGGGTCTAGCGTCGATGGGTTCAAGTTGCCTGGCCGCGGTGGCGGCGGGCGAGGTTCAGGCCCAGATCTTGGTCGCCGCGTGAGGTGGCTTCCCATGTCTGATGCGAACGTCCTGCAGCCGTTCCAGCCGGCGACGATGTCGAGCGCGCGCCTGGCGGCGGTCTCGTACCTGGCCCGCTACTCCGGGCGAACCCGCGAGCTGTACGAGTACCAGCTCAAGGAGTGGTTCGCCTGGTGCGACAGCAACGCCCTTGACCCACTGGTCGGGGTCCAGCGTGCGCACATCGAGCTGTACATCAAGCGGACCGCTGATCCTTCGCCCGCTCACCGGCAACCCCATTGACCGGCGCGATGCGTATCGGATGGTCGCGCGGATCGCCAAGGCCGCGGGCATTCCGCGGCACATCAGCCCGCCTTCGCTGCGGCACGCCGCGATCACCAACGCCCTCGACGCCGGTGTCCCGCTGCGGGACGCGCAGATCCTGGCTCGCCATGCCGACCCGCGCACCACCGAACACTATGACCAGGCCCGCGGCAACCTCGACCGCCACGGAGTGCACTTCCTGACCGCCTACGTCGCCGGCGTCTGACCCCAAAGCAGTGGTCTGCCCTCTCGTTTTATCTCACATGGCGTGCCGCCCTCGGACGTCGAAGGGCTCTACCCTGGAAGCATGAGCACAATCACGTCCGAGAGCGCCATGCTCCGAGCCGAGATCGCGGCTCGACGTGGCGACCTCGACGAGATCCTGGAGCGGTACGCCGGGACCAACCCGCGACTGTTCGGCTCGGTGGCGCGTGGCGAGGCCACGGCGAGCAGCGACGTCGACGTGCTCGTCGACCTCCAACCCGGCGGGGGCAACGAGCTGCTCGGTGTCTCCGGGATTGCCGAGGAACTCAGCCTGCTGCTCGGGCGCAAGGTTGATGTCGTGACATCCTCCCTGCTGCGCAGCGAGGTCTCCGCGACCGCGCTGGCCGATGCGGTGCCCGTGTGAGCCGTTCGGAGCAAGAACGGTTCGCCGACATCGTCGACGCCGTCAAGCGATGTGAACAGTACGCCCCGCACCTTGAACTCCCAAGATCACTCCGCGATGGCGTACGACGCGATACTGCGCAACCTTGCAGTCATCGGCGAAGCCGTGCGGGCCCTGTCATCCCAGACACGCGCGCGCAATCCGGATGTTCCATGGGCTGCCATCGCCGGCCTACGCAACGTCGTGGTGCACGAGTACTTCCGCATCAACCCAGAGCTCATCCTCGACATCGTCGAGAACCAGCTCACTCCGCTGAAGGACCAACTTCAGAGTCAGTGAGACCCAGCCTGAGAAGGGTTTTCCTGACACCAGGCCAGCCGCGTCACATCGCCGCGAGTGGACGTGGATGCCGATCGTTGGATGCGGCAGATGCGTGCGTTAGTAGATTTCGGAGCGGTGGCCGAGGTCGATTGCGACGATGACGACTTCGGATCGGCGGATGTCGAGGATGACCCGGTAGTCGCCGACGCGGTAGCGCCAAAGACCGGTCAACGGGCCGCCAAATGCTTTGCACGCGCTCGTGGGATCGTCGAGGCCGGCCAGTCGCACGAGCGCATCCCGAATCCTGCTGGCTTGGGGCTTGTCGAGCTTCTTGAGCGCCTTCTCCGCGCGGGGCAGAACCTGGACGTCCCAGGTCATGCAGGCTCGTCAAGACCGAGTTCAGCGCTGATCTCTGTCAGTGAACGGCTGCTCAGCTCTCCGCGACGGTTCGCTTCAACCTCGGCGCGCAGCGTGTAGGCATACTCGAGTTCTGCGAGGTGCTGCTCAACAGCCTCGCGCACGTAGTAGGCCGCGGTCCGGCCAGTAGTGGTGCTCAATGCGTCGAGACGCTCTTTGAGGTCGTCGGGCAGCCGCACACTCAGGACGCTTGTAGACATGTATACAGCCTAACACCTCAACCCTCCGGCCGTCCGTGCATCAAGGTGCCCCCTACCGCCGGATTTCTGGCTATCGGTGGCGGGTGGAGATCCGGTCTCGAGTCGGCGGGTTCATTTTCCGGGTGCCCGGGCGATGGCGAGGTAGGCCAGGCCTGGGATGGTGAGGCCGTCGGGGCCTTGGTAGGGGGCGAGTCTGGCGTGCACTGTCTCTTTCAGGGTGGCCTGCTGCTCAGGCGGGAGTGCCTGGATGAGTCCTTTGAGGGGGCCGGCCAGGGCGGTGCGGAGTTGCCAGTAGTCCTCGAAGGAGGCGTCGTGTGTCGGCACGTCGATCTCCTCGATCCGGATCTGCTGGAGGCCCGCCGTGGCGAGGGCACCGGCGAGGGCGCCGTCCGCGCTGAGGGAGAAGGGGCCGGGCACTCCGGGCGGGGGGACCGGGACACCGGTCTGCTCCTGGATGGCGTCGGTGAGCACGCCGAGCCAGGGGTTGCGCTCGCGCGGGCCCCACACCGAGATCGCGACCCGCCCACCGGGGCGGGTCACCCGGACAATCTCACGGGCAGCCTGGACGGGGTCGAGGGAGAACATCATCCCTTCGCGGCACACCACGATGTCGAAGCTGGAGTCGGGCAGGTCGATGTCCTCGAGGTCGACGACCCGTGCGCTGACCGACGGTTCCCCATCGGTGCGGGCAAGACCGCCGGCGCGGGCGTCCGCAATCGCGACCATCTCGGGGGCCACGTCGGAGAGCAGGACCCGCCCGCCGGGCGTGACGCGCGGTGCGATCGCCAGGCCAAGACCACCTGTCCCGCAGGCGAGCTCAAGGACCTCATCACCGGGCCTCGGGGCGACGGCCTCGATCATCAGGTCAGTGAGGGCTTCGACGCGCTGCTCGACCTGCTCCGCGTGCCGCTCCCACGCCGGCGCCACTCTGCCCCACATCCGGTGCACCCGCTCTCGGACCTGCTGGACCGTCGGCCGCTGGGCCTGCTCTGTCGTCATGTCGCACCCGCTTCCACTGATTCGTTATACGTGTCAAGTAACGAATTCTGTTAGCGTCCTCTCCATGGCCGACAGTGTCAAGAGCCCGCGCAGGTACGACTCCACCCTGCGGGCGGTCCGAGCCGCCCAGAGCCGGCTGGCGGTGGCCGTCGCCGCCCGCGACCTGTTCCTCGAGCAGGGCTACCCGGCCACCACCATGGAGGCCGTCGCCGCCCGCGCGGGCGTGTCTCTGAAGACCGTCTACAACGCCTACACCAGCAAACCCGGGCTGCTGCGGGCGGTGTGGGATCTCTCCCTCAAAGGCGACCTCGACCAGACGCCCGTGGCGCAACGCCCCTGGTACGCCGCGGTCCTGGCCGAACCCGACCCGCGCACGCAGCTGGCGCTGCTCGCGGAGAACTCCGCGATCATCAAGACCCGGATCGGGCCCCTGCTCAAGGTCATCCGCGACGCCGCACCCCTCGATGAGGACCTCGCCGCGCTCTGGGAGCTCATCCAGATCGACTACTGGCACAACCAAAACGCCATCATCGACAGCCTGAACACCAAAGGAGCCCTGCGAGCGGGGTTGGAACCCGACCGGGCCACCGACCTGCTCTGGACGCTCAACCACCCCGACCTATGGCTCCTCCTCGTCGACCGCCGCGGCTGGACCCCCGCCCAATGGCAGAGCTGGTTCACCCACGCAGCCACCGAACAGCTCCTCGGCCCACCCTGATCAAGACCTGCACCGCTGAAACGGGACGCGGAGCGACCCGCTGCACTGGGACCCGCCCATCGCCCCGTCACGACCTCCACCCCTCGGCTGCCGTCGAGGCGAAGGCAAGGGGAGAACGCGCTGGTGGCGGGATCGCCCCGGAAAGGGAAAGAACTCCAGAGTCACGTCCCCTCGAGCGAGGATCCTCCACCCCGAGTCGCGGTAGCGCTGCTGAAGCCCACTGCCGCGAAGAACGCCGCCTGCTGCGTGGGTCAGACGATCAGCCTGTCGAGGAGCTCGAACGATTCGTATGGCTGACCGATATCTCCGAAGTGGCCGTCGTCGCGGACGATCTGGGTGCCGCAGAGCCGTTCGAACATGGCGCGACCTTGGGTGTCGTTACAGCCGTACGGATCGTCGGGGGAGTTGATGAAGTAGAGGTCGCGGACGCTGGCCCGGATCGCTGCCCAGTCCCGTCGCGGCGCGCTCGCCCTCGGCGACGATCCCGAGGTCGGCGGCGATCCGCTGTGCGGTGGCGGGGTGGTCGCCGGTGATCATGATCGTGCGCACGCCCGCTCGGTGCGCAGCGGCGACCGCCGCCCTCGCCTCCTCGCGGGGCGGGTCGATGATGCCGACCACACCGGCGAGGACCAGGTCGTGCTCGACATCGCGGTCGGATCCGTCCCCGGGTGCGTGGTCGCCACCCTCGACGATCCGGTATGCGACGCCCAGCGTGCGGTACCCCTCGCCGGAGAGGTGCTCGACCTGGGCGAGGACCCGGGAGCGGGCGGCCTCGTCGAGCGGGACGACCTCGACTCCGCGCCGCTCGGCGACGCACCTCCCGAGGAGGACGTCGGGGGCGCCCTTGGTGTAGATGCGGTCCTCCTCGCGCTCGTCGTGATGGGCCAGGACCGACATCATCTTGCGCTCGGAGGTGAACGGGACCTCGGCACGGCGCTCGTAGCGGGCGATCCGCTCGGGCACCTCGCCGAGCTTGTGGGTGGCGACGACGAAGGCGGCCTCGGTCGGGTCGCCGTGGACGACCCACTGCCCGTCCACCTCGGCGATGCTCGCGTTGTTGGCGACGCAGCCGCCGATGAGGACGAGCCGGGCCTCGACGAGCACGTCCTCGCGGGCCGGGTCCTCGGCGGGCGAGCCCTGGCCAGACGGTGAGAAGGACGCCTCGCCGACCGGCGCATACCCGGTCCCGCTGAGGTCGACGCGACCGGACGCGGTGACGATCGCCCGGAGCGTCATCTCGTTGCGGGTCAGGGTGCCGGTCTTGTCCGAGCAGATCACCGACGTGGAGCCGAGGGTCTCGACCGAGTGCAGGTGTTTCATGACGGCGTTGCGGCGGGCCACGGCGCGCACGCCGATCGCGAGGACGAGCGAGAGGATCGCCGGGAGACCCTCGGGGACTGCGGCGACGGCGAGCGAGACGCCGAGCAGGAGGATCGTGACCCACTCGTCGGCGGTGTCGGCTCCCTGGACGAGAGCCAGGGCGGCCATCACGACGATGGCGATGCCGATGACGAGGGCGCCGAGGGTGCGCGAGACCTCGGCGATCTCGACCTGCAGGGGTGAGGGCTCCTGCTCGGTGCGGTCGAGGAGGTCGGCGATGTGCCCCATCTCGGTCGACATGCCGGTGGAGGTGACGACCGCCCGGCCGACGCCCTCGACGACCGCGGTGCACTTGTGGACCATGTCGTGCCGGTCGGCGAGTGCGACCTCACCGGTCAGTGTCGCCGGCGTCTTGACGACGGCGGCGGACTCGCCGGTGAGGCTGGCCTCCTGGATCTTCAGTCCGGTCGCTTCGATGAGCCGGGCGTCCGCACCGACCGAGTCCCCTTCGCTGAGCAGCAGGATGTCGCCGGGGACGAGCTCGGCCGAGGGGACGCCGGTTGCGCGGCCGTCGCGCAGGACCGACGAGCTCGCCGCCGTCATCTTCGCCAGGGCCGCGACGGCATCCTCGGCCTTGGCCTCCTGGACGAAGCCGATGACGGCGTTGAGGATGAGGATGGCGGAGATGACGACGACGTCGACCGGAACACCGACCATCCCCTCGATGACCCAGATGACGAGCGAGACGACGATGGCGACCAGCAGCAGATAGACGAGCGGGTCCTGGAACTGCGCGAGGACGCGCCGCCAGAGCGGGACCGCGTCGCGGGACCGCAGCTCGTTGCGGCCGTGCTGCTCGAGCCGCGTCCGCACCTGCTGGGCGCTCAGTCCCCGACCCGGGTCGACATCGAGGGTGTCGCACAGCGCCGCCGCGTCGACGAGATGCGGCGCGTTGCCCGACACAGGTGTCCGCGTGAGGGCCACGCCTCGATTGTCGCAGCCCCCGCGGGCGGTGGTCCGGCGGTACGGTCGAACCGGACACTTCTCACAGGGCGCCGGCGGTGGGACGCTGGACGGCGGTGGTCACCTGTGGCAGGACAGGACAGGACGCGTAGAGGAGGACCCATGGCCGACGCCGACCCCATCGCCACGAACCCAAAGCTGTACTCCGTCGCCTTCGAGAACGACAGGGTCAGAGTGCTCCGCTACCACGACCGTCCGGGTGAGAGGACCCGGCCACACAGCCATCCCGACAGCGTGATGATCACCGCGTCGGCCTTCCGGCGCCGGTTGCACCAGGGCGACCGCTCGGTCGACGTGAGTCTGCCCGCCGGAGAGGTGCGCTGGCTCGACGCCCAGGAGCACTCCGGTGAGAACATCGGCGACACCGAGACGGTGACGTTCTTCGTCGAGCTCAAGGACTCGGGTGCTCCCGGCCCGTCGGCGGCTGCGGGCGGCGACGCCCCCCTCGGGCCGAGCTGACTCTCCTCACCCGGTCTGCGCTCGGAGGTGCTCGCGGAGATAGGGCAGCGCGAAGTCGACGAAGCCGTGTCCGGCCGGCGTGATGAGCTCGCGCTCGATGAGCCGGGTGCGGTAGACGTTCTGGTGCTGCATGTTGACGTCCATCCTGGTGGCGAGGTCGCTCGTGGCCGACGGGCCGTCGTCCCGTGCCATCGCCCGGAGGTACTCGCGCTGCTTCTGCGGGAGGTCGCGCAGGGCGGGTGCATGGATGAGCCGCCCCATCCGCTCACTCACCACCGGAACGGTCGACGTGACGTCCTCGGTCGTCAGTCGTGTGCGGTCGCCGGCCGCACGCCACGCACCGTGGCCGGCGAGCTGGAGCAGGTAGGGGTAGCCGTGCACGATCTCGGTGAGGGCCTCCAGAGCCTCGGCGGTGATGCGGCCCTCGGCCTCCTCGATCGTCCGTCGGGCGGCCTCGGTGACCTCGGTGCGGGTCAGCGACGGCAGGTGTATGCGCTCGGCCCGTCGCAGGAACGTCGTCCCCCGGTGCTGGAGCAGCCGGTCGACGCCGACCGGGAGGCCGGCGGCGGCGAAGGCGACCTCGCGCTCGTCCCGGATCAGGTGCTGGTACACCGAGGCGAAGGCGGCCAGCTCGTCGCGGTCGACGGCCTGGACCTCGTCGAGCGTGAGCAGCACACCGGTGCCGTGCGGGGCGAGAACGTCGAGGAGCCTGGCCAGCATGGTCTCGGCGGACTCCCGGACGGGATACCGCTCGGTGGCCGACGTCGTCACCGAGCCCAACCCGCTCACCCCACCGCCGGTGACGCGTCGCCGGACGGCTCGGGCGGAGTCGTGCTCGGCGAGCAGGACCGGCAGTGTCGTCTGGACGAGGTCGTCGACCAGTCCACCGGACTCGGGCAGCCGGATGACGAGCCACCCCCGCACACGCGCCAGCTCCTCGAGCTCGTTCAGGATGACCGTCTTGCCCATGCCGCGCGTGCCGCTGACCAGGACCGAGCGCAGCGGTGACCCCGGGCCCTCGTCGAGCGCGGTCTCGAACTCGGCGATCAGGTCGTCCCGGCCGGCGAGGACGCGCGGAGAGACGCCGAATCCGGGACGGAACGGGTTCGGTCCGCCAGGCATGGTTTCCTCCTGAGGAGGCTGGGTGATCTGAGGTCGCCGTGTTATATCGGTTATACATCGGTTCCGCTGTTATACCCGTTATAACGATGCGCACCGCTGCGATGCGTGGTGCCGGGCGCGGGCTGCTCGCCGCGATCGGCACCACGGGAAGGTGTCACACGGCACGCGTCAGACGGCCCGGATCCGATTGTTGCGCGGCTGGTGCGTCAGCTCGGCCAGACCGAGCGCCTCGAGCAGCGGGGGGAGGTACATCCCGACGCGGCCCCGGTAGCCCTTGCGCAGGCCGTACCACCCGCCCACCGGGTTGTCCTCGGACCGGCCCCAGGCCTCGACCGTGTCCGGCGCCGGTTCCTTCTTCTCGTCCGCGGCGCCGAGGTCGACCCAGTCACCGCGCTCGCGAAGCCACGCATGCAGGTCCTCGACGGCGCGCAGGTGGTACCTCAAGGTCGTGGACCCGACCTGGCAGACCAACGCCGGCGGGTCGGCGTCGGGGTCCCGGTGCATCGTGTACGTCGAGGACCCGGGTGCGGTCGTCAGCACCCACGGGTCCGTCGCGGTTCCCGACCCGTTCGTCACGGTGTCCTCCTGGAGTTCGACGTACTGACCAACTATGGCACCACTGGGGCGCTGGACATCGGCTGACGACATCGGCTCACGGAAGGTCGGCTGTGTCGATCACCAGCCGGAGCAGACCGGACAGGCCGTCGACGTCCTCCCACCCGATGTTGGCGAGCAGGACCACGGTCGTGTCGGTGTTCGGGTTGAGCCGGGCGAAGGCGGCGACACCGGGGTCACCACCGTCCTTGCAGAAGACTCCGTCGTCGCGGACGTCGACGCCGTACGCGGGGGCCCACCTGTCCTCGACGTCGAACCGCGGAGTGAGGACGAGCTCCGGGGTCACTCCGGTCCAGACCCCGCCGGTGTGCACCGCCCGCAGGAAGCGCTCGACGTCGGGCGCTGAGACGACTGCGCCCCCGTCGCCGCCGCCGACCGCCGGGACGGAGAAGACGTTGGTCCGCCACACCCCACCCGGGGTGAGCGGCCGCAGGTAGCCGACGGCCACGTCCGCGTGAACCTCGTCGAGCGCCGGATAGCCGCTGGCGGTCATCCCCGCAGGTTCGAACACCCGAGTCGTGACCGCCTCGGCGAACGGCAGTCCCGCCACCTCACTCAGGATGATCCCCAGGAGGACGTAGCCCGCATTGCTGTAGTGGTGCGCCGTGTCCGGCGGGCAGACCGGCGGCAGGTCCGCGAAGAGCGGCAGCAACGCCCGGTAGTCACGCACGGCATAGGTGGGCAGCGTCTCCCACAGCGCGCCGTAGTCCTCGCGGTACCCCGGGAGGTCCTCGTCCTCCTCGAAGTAGTCCGCGATCCCGGACGTGTGGGACAACAGATGGTGGACGGTGACGTCATCGCGCAGGGTCGTCGGGCGGTCCTGCGGTCGCAGCAGCGAGGTGACGGGGTCGTCGAGGGCGAGCTCTCCGCGGCCGACCGCGTCGAGGACACCGACAGCCGTGAACATCTTGCCGAGCGAGGCTGTCGCGAACCGCGTGGACGAGTGGACGGGTATGCGGTGGGCCCGATCCGCGGAGCCGAGCCGCACCTCCCAGATCACCTCCGCTGCCCTGGTCACGCGCATGATGCCGGACAGGTCCTGCCCGCTCTCCAGCTCGTGTGCGAGCCGGGTGGGCCCGGCCCAGATGTCGTCGCCCATCCCGACAGCATGGCGTCCGAGGCGCATGAGGCGCGAGGTCTTTTCCGCCGAACGGGATCCGCGCAGGTCGGAGGGGTTCGCCGCAGGTGCGTGCCGCATACACACTCCCTGTCTCTGTGGGGGTTGGCGGGGGGATCGAAATCCGCCCTCGTTCTTTCGGTTGATGTCTTGACTCAAGCATTGACCGTGTGTATCGGGGCGGGAATAGTCAGCCGACAACCCATTCCTGCGGCTTGTCATGCGTGTGCCTGTATGGCCGTTCGTGTGAACCGACTGGCAGGGGGTGGGGACAGGCGCAGGGAACTGCGGTCAGAAAGTGGGAGAGGAGCACACCCGATGTCTCAGACATCCAGTCGCCGGCGCACCCGCGTGCGGCGTCTCGTGGCTCTACTGACGAGCTCGGCGTTAGCCGTGCCGCTGGTGGCCATGAGCACGACGACGGCGACAGCCGTCACGGAGCCGGATCCGCCGTTCTACCTGAACGCCAATGACCTGGACTTCATCCTGCACCAGATCCAGATCGCTGAGGCACACGCTGCCGGAGGGAACCTCCTCTGCGCGCTGCCGAC
>ENA-UOUL01000431-UOUL01000431.1-bioreactor-metagenome-genome-assembly--contig:-NODE-431-length-71523-cov-8.050290_pt1 | contig 71523 bp, 50 predicted proteins | sample MGYA00249838_ERZ747220 | MGnify/ENA primary metagenome ERZ747220 (study PRJEB28778, sample SAMN05720191) | bioreactor metagenome | isolation source: Anaerobic biogas reactor | place: USA:Washington... | reverse complement strand
ACGCGATTGATGGACGCTGCCGAAAAACTTGCCCCCGAGGTCGGCACGGCCGCGGCCTGCCGGGCGATGGGTGTCAGCCGAGCGACCCTGTACCGACGGCGTAACCCGGCACAGCCGGCGAGCGAGACGCGAGCCAAGAATCGCCAGCCTCGCGCGCTGGATGCCGAGCAGCGTCAAGCCGTGCTCGATGTCCTGCACTCGGAGCGGTTTGTCGATCGGGCGCCGGCAGCGGTCTTCGCGGCCTTACTCGACGAAGGAGTGTACCATTGCTCGACTCGGACGATGTATCGGATCCTGCAGGATGCGGACGAAGTTCGTGAACGGCGTAATCAGTTGCGGCACCCGAGCTACAAGAAGCCGGAGCTGCTGGCCACAGGGCCCAATCAAGTCTGGTCGTGGGACATCACCAAGCTGCTGGGGCCGGCCAAATGGACCTACTACTACCTGTACGTAATCCTCGATATTTTCAGCCGCTACGCGGTCGGGTGGATGCTGGCTTCTCGGGAAAGCGCCGATCTGGCCAAGCGGTTGATTCGTGAAAGCATCGAGAAGCAGGCGTTAGATGCAGATACCCTGGTAATTCACAGCGACCGCGGACCGTCGATGACGTCGCATACGGTGGCCCAACTGATGGCCACGCTGGGAGTGACGAAATCGCACAGCCGTCCTCACGTGTCCAACGACAACCCGTTCTCTGAGAGCCAGTTCAAGACGCTGAAGTACCGGCCGGAATTTCCCGATCGCTTTGGCTGCCAGGAAGACGCACACGGCTTCTGCCAAGGCTTCTTCCACTGGTACAACGAGGAGCATTACCACTCCGGAATCGGCATGCTGACGCCCGCTTCGGTCCACTACGGCCAGGCCGCGAAGATCCTGGAAGTTCGCCAACAGGTCCTTGCGGCAGCTTATGCGAAACACCCAGAGCGATTTGTGAACAAACCACCCGCACCGCTGGCGTTGCCACAAGCGGTCTGGATCAATCCACCAACCGCGACACAAGACCAACAAAAAGGGCTTCCGGTGATGTTGGATCCCCAGAAGCCCGATGCACCTTCGGCGCACCCTCGATCCGGTTATCCCTCGCCAGGTTGCGTCCCCGCAGAGCCTGACTCCGTTTCACCGGACAACGCTACCATAACCGATTCAGCCCCCACGACACAACCACCCTCGGACACCCGAGCCATTCCTCAAAAAATCCCGGGGGCGTGGGGGCTGGCCCCCACACCCAAACAAAACTGCTCGCGAAGCGAGACCAACTACACTATTTCCAACTCGCTGTTGTCTCAAAAGGGTTGACACGTTCCGATCGGGAAGAACCGATCTCAGTCGGCAACATCGTTACGACGGGACAGAGCCTAACAATGTTGCCTAGCACGCGACGATTCCCGATCGGGAATGCACACAACTCCCTTGCCAGAACCGGCCAACGCTGTAGAGTAGATGTAGCATTCCCGATCGGGAATTCCTGCCGGAGAAGCGCCCGGCTGGTCGCGACCGCTGCAATGCGTCCTGAGTGCCCCGACGCAGAACTGTGCCATGGACATTGTTGACGAGAGCCCAAGGACCATCGGCGCCTTCGTCCGTGAACGACGGCAGGCGGCGAAGCTGACACAGCGAGAATTGGCCGAACTTGCCGAAGTCGGCACGCGCCTTGTCTCTGACCTTGAGCGAGGAAAGCCCACATTGCGGATGGACGCTGTGAACCGGGTACTTCAGGTATTTGGTCGCATGTTGGCCCCCATTGAAGCTCCGAGAGCAAAGGATGACCGATGAAGAGGCGCAAGGGCGAAGTACGTTTGGCCGGCCAGCTCGTCGGCACCATCGAAGAACTTGAAGGCAATGTTGCTTTCACCTATATGAAGGAATGGCTGGAGCGGGATGGTGCGGTACCGATTTCGATGACGCTCCCACTTCGCTCAGAACCTTACGTTGCACGGGGTCTGCACCCGTTTTTCGAGAACCTTTTGCCCGAAGGTTGGCTGCTGGAAATCTCCAGCAAGGCGCTCAAGATTTCCAAGAATGATGCCTTTGGACTTCTTCTTGCGACGTGCGGGGATTGCGTTGGCGCTGTCGAGGTCATGCCCGCCAAGTCTGAGGACCGGTAGGCATGGGAACGTGCGCGATCTGCCTGGGTGCCACTGAAGCCGATGCAGACTATCACGAAGCCTGTCTCGAGTCCTTGTTTGGCACCGCAGTCCTTCCGGCGATCCATGTCACCCTTGGTGAACTCCAGAAGGTCGCCGTCAAAATGGCTGGCAAAATGTCGATCTCTGGGATTCAGGAAAAGGTCTCACTCAAGCTCTCGTCGGACAAGGCGAAGCTGATGGTCGCTGCAAGGGGGGGACGTTACGTTCTGAAACCGGAGTCGTCGAGATTCTCTCTGTTACCCCAAAATGAACACCTCACCATGCGACTGGCCGTGTTGGCGGGAAAAAGAAGAACCTGACTCGTCGCAGTTGGCTGGACCTGGCAGACTATTGCGAGCTACCGGGAAAGGCGGCAAAGAGACTAATCGATGAACAGGTCGAGGCACTTGAACCTTCTCTGGAGCTGATCTCGAACTCTTTCCTGACGGCTGACATGAAGGCACAATATGCCCGTATCGTCCAAGATCGCACCGCAATACTAACCGGCTCTCGGCCCTAGCGACCATCTTGCGCGCAGACACAGATTGGGCGAGTTCGCGCCCCCCCGGTGGCTGGGCAGGCCCGGAGTGTGGTGCTGCCTTGAATCTCCGCCTTTGAAACTCGCGGTCTCGAATCGCCTTGAGACGCACCGGCGGATGGCACTGCCCGCAGACGTCAATCCTCGGCGGCGGCAGACAGATCCTCTTCCCATTCCGAATAGACCAGAAACGGTTTCGCCAAGCCCAGGTTCACAAGGTGTCCGCCGAGTCCGTCGTCCAGATGGAGACAGTACTTTGGACCGAACAGCAGACTTCTCGCATTAGGCACAGGAAAACACCAGGCATGATAATCACCGTAGGTCTTCAACAGATTGTCGTACGACGGCCAGTGCCACGGCGTTTCGGCACGCCATTGAATCTTCAAGACGCCGTCGACCGCAATTGTCGGTTTGGCGATCAACCGTCCATAGTAGAGCCCGATGAAGGACTCGAAGAACCTGGGATCCGCCATATGAAATGTCCGGGAGACATAGGCTTGTCTCAGTCGGCTCGGTTCTTCGGCCTCGCGCTGAATCCATTTCTTCATCAGCCCCATTTCGTGCTGGACTCGTCGGCTCCCCTGAAAGATCCGCGGTGCGGTACGGAGGTCTTCACCGCTCCCGTCGAGATACCGGTCCATCATCGCACCCGATTGCCGAGCCACCACGATCAACTTGCCGCCCTTGGCAAAACAGGTGTACAGGTTCTGCAGGAAGGCCTTGTCCTCCTCGGAGAACTCTTCGCCCCGAATCGCCTTCTCCTCCAAACGATCTACCGTCGTCTGCAGACCGGAAATGCCGATTCCCGTGGCCAACGTCAGGGCCATCGGCGTCTGGCGTCCCGGAAAGATGATCAGAATGGCCAGGATGAGCGACACGATCACTCCTCCCAATCCCTTGAGTAGCCTGCGCCACCACTTTTGAAGGCGGGTCCTCGGGGGCGACACCGCCCTGTTCTGAGAGGCTGCGGACTGCAATCGCTTACGGATACGGAGCATCGTCTCTCCAGGAAGAAATGTCCCCCTCGTTCGTAATCTATCACGCCCCCGGCGAATTCCGCCAGTGTTCTGTTGACGTCTGTAATCGCACGAGCAAGCCAAGTTCCGTCTGGTTGGACGGCGAGGTCGGGCGAAGCGAAGCGGGTTCTGCCGGCCTGGGGCTCGCATCGCTCACCTCGGACTAGCCCCGATCGGTAGAATTGGCAAGGAGCCAAGTGAAGCTTCCCCCGGTTCCGCCTGTAGCGTCTGCGCCATCCGAACGGGCTCCAACCTGCCTCCGGTCATCGTTTTGACTGGATCTATGGTAGCTCGCACTGTGAGACTCCCGAAAAAGCAATCAGGGACGTCTCTATACACGGCCCCAGATCCAACGAATGGAAATAACCGTTTCCAATGCCGGGGGCACCAGACGTGAGGGTATCAACCGCAGACGCCGCCGTATTGCCGACCATCGGTCAAACCATGGACACTTGCGAACAAGCGACACCTTTGCGTTTCCGCTGCAATCCCGCGGTCCAAGTTCAGAAAGTCACCTCGCGCCGACTGCTGAACGCCTTCGTCGAGTTTCCCTGGCAGATCTATGCGAACGATCCCGTCTGGGTGCCGCCCCTCCTTCACGACGTCAAGGAGTTCCTCAATCCCAGGAAGCACCCGTTCTATCTTCACGGCGAGGCCGCTCAGTTTCTGGCTTTCCGCGACGGCAAGCCGGTCGGCCGCATCCTGGTGAGCGACGACCCGCCACGCGTGCGTGAGACGGGCGAGAACCGGGGTTGCTTCGGCATGTTCGAGTCGATCGACGATCCGAGTGTTGCCTGGGGGCTGATTGAGGCGGCCTCCGACTGGCTGCGGGCTCGCGGCCGCTCCTCGATGCTTGGACCTATCGACTACTCGAACAACTATCCTTGCGGACTCCTCGTTGACGGATTTCAGACGCCCCCGCGCTACATGATGAATCATCACCCGCCCTATTACGCCGACCTGCTGACGGCCTGCGGGCTGGAAAAGGCCAAGGATCTCTACTCCTGGTGGTTCGTCGATCCCAACAACATCCTCGACAAGTGGCGACGTTTGGCCGAAAGGGCGGCACGGCGGGATGCCGTCACCGTCCGCAGCTTTCGACACAACGACTTCGACAACGAGGTCCGCCGTTGCCAGGAAGTCTACCATGGCGTGCAAAAGGACTCGTGGGCCTACACCCGTCTGACGGAAGCCGAATTCCGGTACATGGCCCGCCGCATCAACCAGTTCGGCATTTCCGACCAGGTTCTGTTCGCTGAAGTCGGCGACAAGACCGTCGGTTTTGCCATCACCCTTCCGGATATCAACGAAGCCGTCAAACCCCTCAACGGCCGCCTGACCCGTTTCGGCCTGCCGATCGGCCTCATCCGGCTCGCCCGTGGAATCCGCCGCATCAAGACGGCGAGGATGATGGTTCTCTGCGTTTTGGAGGACTACCGCCACCGCGGCATCGGCGAACTTCTTGTCCTCAACACCCTCGACTACGGCAAGAACACCCTCTGCTACACCGGAGCCGAACTTGGCTGGACTGTTGAGGGCAACGACGCCATCGATCACGTTCTCGAGCGTGTCGGGGCACAGCGTTACAAGACCTATCGCGTCTACGAGAAGGCGTTGACCTGAATGGCCTTGCGGGATTCCAGGAAACGTGGTTCTGAGATAATCGTCCCCTGGGTCATTCGCGTCCTTCCATCCGTCAGGTCCACCAACCTTGACCCCCGCCCCCCTCTTCGGCCATAATGCCCTCCGACCCTGACGGAGAATGCGGTATGAGCCAAGAGCCTTTCTTTGACACACGTCTGATCGACGACGATATTCTGGCCGTCCTGTTGCGGGGCAGCCTCGACTCGACGACCACCGAGGAGTTTGACCGGGAGATTCAGAAGCATCTGGACGAAGGCAGATCGAAGATCATCATTGACTGCCGATACCTGGACAATCTGTCGAGTATGGGTATCGGCCGGCTGGTCGCGTTGCAGACGAGGCTTCGCCGCAAGGCGGGCGCGGTGAAACTGGCCACGATCCACGGACCGGCCGCCGAAGTCATCAAATTGGTCGGTCTCGGCAATATCCTCGAAATCTACGGCGATCTCGAATTCGCTCGCCAATCCTTCTACCAGTAGCACGAAAAGAGTGTTGGAGGTAGCAGGGACGATCCTCCCCCTCTGCGGATCGACCCGGCTGCTTCTTTCATCCGTTTAACGTCGGCTTTGCTCATGAAGAAAGACGAACTCGAACTGCTCATTCGCGCCAAGAATCCGATCATCTCGATCGAGACCCCCGACGAGCCGCGGGCGGTCCGGGTGGTGCGCGAAGTGGTGGGGAAGATGAGTCGGCCGCTGGCCGAATGGTCGGTGACCGAGGGCCTGGTGACGGCGCCTCCGGCGGCCAGGAGCGAGTTGGTCAAGCCCGGTGCGATTCTGCCTGCCCTGCGATACGTGCGGGATTCGTCTTATCCGATCGTCTATCTGTTCAAGGATATTTCTCCGCTCTGCGCCGACGCCCAGGTCGCTCGATTCCTGCGAGATTTGTATTTTTCGCCCGATTCCCGGCTGTGGACGCTGATTCTCGTCGACTCCCGTGGGTTGCCCCCCGACTCACGGCGTTTGACCGTCCCCTTCGACGTCGGCTGGCCCGACGAGGAGGAGATGAAACAGGTCGTGCAGGAAGCCCTGAGCAGAGCTGCCGATCAGAACATGACCGAGATCAGCGTGAAGCTTTCCGGCCGGCAGATGGACCAGCTCGTGCAGATGCTCCGGGGGTTGACCGCTTCGGAGGCCAGTCGCCTGGTGGCGGCCGCCGTCCACGACGACAAGCTGCTCGACGCCAACGACCTGAACCGCGTCATGGACGCCAAACGCAACCGCCTCAGCACGCAGGGTTGCCTGGAAACCATGGTCGCCGACATCGCCCCGGAAGATATCGGCGGGCTGGCCAACCTCAAGAAGTGGCTCAATCAACGCCGCGGCGGGTTCAGCCCGGCCGCCAGGAAGTTCGGCCTCGATCCTCCGCGAGGCATCCTTTTGCTCGGCGTGCAGGGCTGCGGCAAGAGCCTCTGCGCCAAGGTCGTGGCCAGTGCATGGAAGATGCCGCTCCTGCGCATGGATCCCGGCGTTCTCTACCAGAAGTTCATCGGCGAGAGCGAGGCTCGGCTCCGCGAAGCCCTCGCCCAGGCCGAATCGTTGGCGCCGGTGGTCCTCTGGATCGACGAGATCGAAAAGGCCTTTGCCTCCGCCGGCTCCAATTCGGCCGACGGCGGCCTGTCGCAGCGGATGTTCGGCACCCTTCTCTCCTGGATGCAGGACCACCGCCATCCGATTTTCATGATCGCCACCGCCAACAATATTTCGGACCTCCCACCCGAACTGATGCGCAAGGGCCGCTTCGACGAGATTTTCTTCATCGACCTGCCCAGGGAACGCTATCGCAAGACGATCTTCACCATCCACCTCCGCCGGCGCGGGAGAGACAAGGAACAGTTCGACCTCGACCGTCTGTCCAAGGCGACGGAAGGGTTCACGGGGGCAGAGATCGAGCAAGCCATCCTCTCGGGCATGTATGCCGCCTATGCCGAAAGTGAGGAGTTCGCCACCGAGCACATTCTCGAGGCGATCGAGAAGACCCGGCCGCTCTCCGTCGTCATGCACGAATCGATCCAGAGTCTTCGCGTCTGGGCCGCCAACCGCTGCGTTCCTGCCGACTAACGCGGATTATTCACAAACCCTTGTTGATCGCTCGTAGTTCGTTGCAGGCAAACGAGTTAAAACCATACCCCCCAGAGATGCTATGTGTTGGGTGGCACGCTCAGAGCGTAGCGATGGGCGTGGTGACTTGACCATCCACGCCCATCGCTACGCTCTGAGCGTGCCACCCATGAATAATCCGGTTAACGCGATTCCGGTTCATGGGGTATTTCTCCCTTCGCCACCAACTGCCGCCGGGCTTCAAAGGCCACAACCCCGGCACTTACCGACAAGTTCAGGCTCCGCGTTTGCCGCCGGATGGGAATACGCAGGCAATGATTCGGGTCGGCATCCAGGAACGAGCGTGGAAGGCCGTGCGATTCGTTGCCGAAGACCAGGACGTCCCCGAAGCGGAATTCCGCGTCCGTGTAGTGCCGGGCGGCTGTCTTGGACAAGTACCAGAGCCGCGCGCCCTTGAGCCTCTCAAGCAGGGCGTCCCAGTCGTCAACCACCTCCCAGTCCAGGTGCTCCCAATAGTCCAGGCCGGCACGGCGCATGTGCTTGTCGTCGAGTTGAAACCCCAACGGCCGCACCAGCCAGAGCTTGGCGCCGAGGGCCACGCACGTGCGAGCGACGGCCCCGGCGTTGTATGGGATTTCCGGCTGGTAGAGAACCAGATGGAGCGGAGGCTTGGGCATGGGAGGCGTGAAGTCGTTCAGGGAGGATCGATCGGAGGCTCGGGGGGAACTGTCCGGCCGCTGCTCCGCACCCGGAGGGAGCCGGAAATCATATGATTTTCGCCGATTTGCAGGGCTTTTTCAATCCAAGGCTCGTCGGCCTGCCAGACGAATACGCACAGGTTCGATAAGATTCCACGCGGTCGTTCGCGGCCGAAGGCCGCAGACTGTGGAGTGCGTGCGACTTGTCGCCGCTTTTGCCTGGTAAACGGGTTTTCTCATGCGAGAACTGACGAGGCACGGCGTCTCGGTGAGGTCATCGTCGACGAAGGGCTTGCACCGATTGTTGAGAGAAAGCGGTGACAAGTCACCGCACTCCATAGACCTCTGATACCCAGGCCTCAACCAATGAAGGCAAGCCATGCCTGATTCTCCAATTGACCGTTACGAAAAGGTCCTCTGCTTTGCCGAGCGGCAAGTCGATGCGCTCGTCGAGGCCCATCCCGACTTCTTCCCGATCTACACGACCGGCGGACGGTGGCATCACCAAGGCGAACTGTGGACCGACTGGACCGGCGGGTTCCTTGCCGGGATGCTGTGGAAGTTCTTCACTCGAACGGGTGACGAGAAATGGCGGCGGCGGGCGGAACACTACAGCCGGCTGCTCGAACATCGCAAGTCGGACCGCGAGGTTCACGACCTGGGCTTCATCTTCCTGAACACGTACCTGCCGTGGTACGAGTTGGACGGCCACCAGGCACTGCTCGATGCCGTCCTCGAGGCCGGTCGGACCCTGGCCATGCGGTTCGTCGAGCCGGGCGGATACCTGTGCTCGTTCATCGGCCGCGACTCCCTGTTCATCGACATCATGATGAACGTGCCGCTGATCTTCTACACCGCCAACCGGACCGGTGATGAACGGCTGCGGCAGATTGCTGAAACCCATTGCCGAACGACGCGAGATACGATCGTTCGGGCCGACGGATCGACGGCCCATGAAGGACTGTTCGACCTGCAAACCGGCCGATTCCTTGGACAATCGACCCACCAGGGACTTGCCGGCGACAGTGCCTGGGCCAGGGGGCTGGCGTGGTCGATGTACGGTTACAGCAAGGTCTACGCCTTGACCGGAATGAAGGAGTTTCTCCAGGTCGCCGAGCGAAACGCGGAGTACTGGATCGCCAACCTGCCCGACGACCACGTTCCTTACTGGGATTTCCACGCCGACCTGTCGCAACCCTTGCCCTGGGGGCCGCAGAAAGACAGTTCGGCAGGCGCAATTGCCGCCAGCGGCCTGCTCGACCTGGCCGAACAGACCGAGTCGGTCGAGTGCCGCACGGCTTACCGCAACACGGCGATGCTGATGCTGGATGCCCTCGTCCAGCCCGAGTATCTGGCCGACGAGACTCCCAGTTGGGAGGGCATTCTGAAACACGGCGTCTACCACACCAAGAAGAACCTCGGTGTTGACGAATCGGTCATGTGGGGCGAGTTTTTCTTCGTGGAAGCGTTGGGGAAGGCTTTGAGCTTTGAGCTGTGAGCCGGACAGCTTCAAGGGCGTGTCATCGACTGTGGCCGAAGATTGCCCGCATGCAGATTTGCGACCAGGTCTCGAATCCGTTCAGGTCGGCCAAGATATCCTCGACCGGCCGGAAACCGCAGTCGACGATTTCGGTTTCCCGCGGGCGGACCTGCGGTGATTCCACTTCGAAGAGGTGGACAACGCCCAAGTGGACCTGGCCCACTTCGGTCTCGTCGTCGTTGATGAGCCCGACCTGCCGGTCCGTGTAGGGCGTTTCGATGGCTACTTCCTCGTCCAGTTCCCGCCGCATACCTTCCGCATAGGGGCAACCGTCGCCGTCTGCGTCGGTCGAGGAGATGTGGCCGCCGATCCCGACGCTGTGCTTGCGATGGAGCCGCCCTTCACCCTGCCCGGTGCCGCGTGTGTACTGGAAGACCCGTTGCCGTCCGGAGGCGTCCCGATGGCAGAAGATGACGTAGGGAATCAACTGTTTGAATCCGGGATCGGTTTCGACCTGGTTGCGGGGACGATAACTCGTATTCTCCGGACTGAGAAGTTGGGGGAAGTACCGGTCGACCTCGTCGCAGAACCCCTGAAAATGGCCGATTTGGTGAAACAGCTCCGTGGGCACAACCAGCACGCGCTCGGTGGATACTTCAGACACGCTTCGTTTCCTTTCTCTTGAGACGTCCGCTTGCCTCACACAATCAGCATGGCGTCGCCGTAGCTGTAGAACCGGTATTCCTCGCGAACCGCTTCTTCGTAGGCTCGCATGATCAGGTCGTCGCCGCCGAACGTCCGCACCAGGACGAGCAGGGTGGTCCGCGGCAGGTGGAAATTGGTCATCATGGCGTCGACCGCCTTGAACTGGTAGGGTTGTCGAATGAACAGGTTCGTGTGGCCGCAGAACGGGCGCAGCTCTCCTTCCGCGGCGGCCGTCTCGAGCAGACGGACCGACGTGGTTCCAACGGCAACAATCCGTCCGCCGCCCTGCCGGCAGTCGAGCAATCGATCCACCGTGGTCGCATCGAGACTGCCCCACTCGCTGTGCATCTCATGCTCGTTGAGAGAGTCGACTTCAATCGGCCGAAACGTGCCCATGCCCACATGGAGCGTCACCCGAACGACGCCGATTCCTCGCGATTCGATCTCCGAAAGCAGCGAGGCGGTGAAATGGAGCCCCGCCGTAGGAGCAGCCACCGCCCCCGGCGATCGGGCGTAGACCGTCTGATAGTTCTTCCGATCTGACTCGACCATCTGACCTTTGCGAATATACGGCGGCAGCGGCACTCGGCCAACCCGATCGAGCAAGGAAAACGTCCTCTCGTCGCTTCGCGGCCGCACGACCCAAACACCGCCCGGTTCCTTCGTCCCCAACTCAAGCTCAACATCCTCAGTTCCCGCCGCGTTGATCAGAGTGATCGTCTCACCGGACGCGAGCTTACCGCGGGTCTTGCAGAGAATCCGCCAGTGACCGGTCTGTCCGGCTTCGAGGAAGAGACCTTCCCAGCGGCCACCCGTCCGTGTCCGCACCCCCACCAATCGGGCGGGCACCACTCGTGTATCGTTCAGGACCAGGCAGTCGCCGCTCCGCAGAAGCTCGGGCAGATCGCGCACGTGGTTATGCGACAACGAGTTGCGCTCGCGATCTACGAGCATCAACCGAGCGTCGCTGCGGACCACGAGCGGGGATTGGGCAACCAATTCCTTCGGCAATTCGTAGTCATATTGCGAAACGTCGTCCATCGGGATGGCTGCCTGAGGTTTACTGCGATCCGGTAACTGAGTATAAACTTCCGACCCCCGACGCGGCAGAGCCCCGTTTCTGCCTGGCCGCCCGCTGACGAACGTGACGAGATGGTCCATGGCACCGATCCGAGTTGCCCTGTGCATTACCGACCTCGATGTGGGCGGAGCCGAGCGGTGCCTGCAGCATCTTGCCGTCGGACTCGATCGCGGCCGCTTCGAGCCCGTGGTCTACTGCCTGGGCGCTCGCCCCGGCAATCCCCGGGCATCCTGTGTGGAACCTATCGAATCCGCCGGAATCCCGGTTCATTGCCTGGGAGCAAGTCGCCCCTGGCACTTCCCCAGAACCCTGCACCGACTTACGAGTCTATTGGTCTCGCAGCAACCCCAGATCCTTCAGACATTTCTGTTTCATGCCAACTTTCTTGGACGGCTGGCGGCTCGGCGGGCGAAAGTCCCCCATGTTCTAGCGGGGATTCGGGTCGCCGAGAGGCATTCCCTTTGGCACCTGTGGTTGGACCGCTGGACTCGGCATCTCGTTGATCGGCATGTCTGTGTCAGCCAATCCGTGGCGGATTTTTCGGTCCGTCACGTCGGCCTGCCGAGAGATCGGGTGGTGGTGATTCCGAACGGAATCGATCCGCAGATCGCTTCGGTCGCCCCGATCGATCTCGCCGAACTGGGGATCCCCTCAGGACGCCGGGTCATCACCTCCGTCGGCCGGCTTGAGCCGCAGAAGGGACTGCTCTGGCTGCTGGAAACCGCCGCTGACTGGCTTCCACGAGTTCCCGACTGCGACCTGCTGCTTGTCGGCAGCGGAAAGCAGCGAGAAACACTGCTGCGCAAAGCCCGGCAATTGGGAATTGCCGATCGGGTTCATCTGGCGGGTTGGCGAGCCGACATTCCGGAGATCCTGGCTGCAAGCCAGATGCTTGTTCTGCCTTCGAGATGGGAGGGGATGCCGAACGTGGTCCTCCAGGCCATGGCCGTCGGGCTGCCGGTCTTGGCGACCGAGGCTGAAGGAACCGAGGAGTTGCTGGGCGACTTGTCAGGTCCACAAACTGCGCCTTACGGAGCAACGCAAGTCTTTGCCCAGAAACTCGTTGCAGTTGCATCCGATTCAGCGGAGGCAGAGCGATTGGCGACCGGAAACCGGCAACGGGCGGTTGCCGCTTTCTCGTTGGCGCGCATGGTCGAGGCGTACCAGGACCTTTGGGAGAGCCTCGCGCGGGGCTGACAGCCCGATTCCGGATTTTTTTCCACCGAGTTGCGGCAATCTGGATCGGCGGAAGTCTTCGCCACGCCTAGTGCTTCGATCGGTGGCCAAGCCGTAACCCGTTTCGCCCGTGGGAAAGCCCGTTGACGAATGGGAAGGAACGGATATCTTTGGGGCTTTGTGGGGCTGAGTGGGGATCTGTGACAAGAGGTTAACGGCACACGAAACAGAGACATGCTTCTAACGGGCACCTTCTCACGCTCCATCGACCAGAAGTCTCGGGTGGCGATTCCGAAGCGCCTCCGCGAGGCCCTGGGGAGCGCTCGTGGCGGCATCCTCTACGTAGCTCCTTCCACCGATCGTTCGCTGGCAATCTACACGGAGGAATCGTTCGGCCAGTTGGCAGAGAGGCTGAAGCGGTCGTCGCCCACCGAGCAGCACGTGCGGGCGTTCACGCGTCTCTTTTTCGCGGCAGCGCAGCAGGTTGAAATCGACGCCCAGGGGCGGATTCGGATTCCTGGTGAGCTGGTGGAACTGGCCGCCCTCGAAAAAGAGGTCATTCTGCTCGGCGTTCAGGACCACTTGGAACTGTGGTCTGCCGAGCGTTGGAAGACGTATTTGGCCGACAAGCAGGCGCGTTTCGACGAGATTGCTGAAGCGGCGTTCGGCGTCCCAGATTGATCCACAGACAACCCAATTGCAAGCAACGAGAACACACACAAGAGACTTCCGAAATTGAAACTGACTGGACCACGCGGAGAACGCGTCAAGGAATCGCCCATCGGTTTGTTTTCGGAAGAGGAGGAATCGTCCGTCCGTTCGCCTAGCGCAGGGGCCGTTGGCGGCGTGTTACCGGCCACCGACAACCGCCAGTTCGAAGCGTGATGCAGTCGAGCAGGCGTCTGCGGGCCGAGGGGTAGGACACTCTCGGCAGCGAATGCGGGGCCAGTCGTCGCCTTCGCCGACAAGGAACCGCGAGCACTCGACCTCACTCGGGTTCATGGACGTCGCCTGAGGTTCGAGTGCCTTTTGGGGATGGTAGTCCTCGACTTGTGTGCGTAGGGTACGCACGTTTTTGTGGAGCTTGGGATGTAGGCCTGCCCCGCACTGAGGCCGGTCACTTCTTCGTTCGCGTTTCATCGCGTTAGCACCGGCGCTCCCCTTGCTGGCTCCCGGCTACAGGTCTACCTTGAGATTCTGCACAGGCGGGCGCGATGAGTTCTGTTTGTGTGGCCCCTCTTTGAGCGAGGTGAGGTTCCCACGGCTCATGGTCGGTCACTGATTTGGCTACTGCGCCCATCCCGAGCTGCGATCTTGTCTCGGCAGAGGTTCTGTGAAGGAATTTCAGGTTTTCAGGTCACCTATGACGCATGCCCCTTCCGTCCACACCCCCGTTCTGCTTGCCGAAGTGCTTGACTGGCTCCAGCCGCGGGAGGGAAGCGTCATCGTCGACGGGACTCTTGGCGGCGGAGGACACACGCGTGCCCTGGCGGAACGGGTCGGCAAGTCGGGACGGGTCATTTCGCTGGACCGCGATGCGGCGGCCATTCAGCGGGCTCAGGAGACTCTGGCCGACCTGCCCGTCACGACCGTCCAGGCCAATTTCTGTAATCTGCCGGAGGTGCTGGAAACGCTCGATCTCGAGAAAGTGGATGGAGTCGTTCTGGACCTGGGATTGTCGAGTGATCAGCTTGCCGACGACTCCCGCGGTTTCAGTTTCGCCGCCGACGGGCCGCTCGACCTGCGGTTTGACACGGAACGTGGCGAGCCAGCTTCTCGGCTGGTCAATCGTCTCCAGGCCGAGCACCTGGCCGATTTGATCTACGCCTATGGAGAGGAACGCCACAGCCGCAGGATCGCTCGGGCGATCGTCGAACGGCGGCGAAACAGGCCCATCGAGACGGCAGGCCAGCTTGCGGAAATCGTCCGGCGAGCTATTCCCGGCCCCCGGAAGAAGGGTCAGATCGATCCCGCCACTCGGACCTTTCAGGCCCTGCGAATTGCCGTCAACGAGGAACTCAAGTCGCTGGAAATCGCCCTGCGGAGGATTCCCGACTGTCTCAAGGTGGACGGCAGGCTCGGGATCATCAGCTTTCATTCCCTCGAAGATCGCCGGGTCAAGGAGGCGTTTCGAGATGACAGTCGCTTGGAGGCTCTGACCCGAAAGCCTATCCGCCCTGGAGAGGGGGAGTGCGAGGTCAACCCGCGTAGCCGCAGTGCAAAATTCCGGGTTGCTCGACGGGCCGAAAGTGAGGATGATACCCGCTCCGTGAACCCGTGAACTTGGGGCTTTGCGCAATTCGGTGAGTGCTCAATGGGAGCGGGCCTCTTCGATGGAGCTTTCGTCGACCGGCGGCCCCGCACTCCTCAGCAAGGAGGCTGAGAACATCATGTCTCGAAGACGCGATCAGGAAGACGTTTTCAAGCCGCTCGACGATTCGCCGAGCGACGAGAATATCGAGTCACAGCGTAGCGGACGCGGCTGGGAGATCAAACTCGGCCTGTTGGTGCTGGTCCTGCTCATCGGAGGGACCGGCTACGTTGCCTACAACCAGTTCATACCTGCCGGCGACGCCGACGAGACGATCGCCAGTTCCAGTCGTCTGAACCTGGAGGGTGATGCCGAAGAGATGGCGGGCAGCCATGTGGTGCCGGCGGTGGCCCAGCCCGAGCCGCAAATCGGTGCTCAGCCGCTGGTGATGACGCAGTTCAGCGACATGTCGGCACCGAAGAAACCGGCCTCTGCCGATGCGTGGACGGCTTCAGAATCGGCGGCCGATCAGGTTCCCCAGGCGCTCGAAGCTCCTCCCAACTACGCCTACGCAGCGAACTATGGCGGAGAACCGTATCAGTCGATAGCGCCGTCGACTGGGTCGACCTTTGCCCCGATGCCAAACCCCGACAACTTCGCGACCGGCGTGACGGCACCGCTCCCGTCTGCAATGTCCCCGATGCCGTCTGCCGAGCCCGTCCAGAAAGACATGTATGGAAACAACATGGTTTCCCAGCTTCCTGAGTCGACGTTGCCGAACCAACCGGCGGGACAGCCGGAGGCAGCGGCTCCGGGCGGGGAAGTCCAGTACGCCCCCCACGGCATGAGCGCATTTCAGGGCGATGACTTCCGAGCGGCATCCCAGGCCGCTGCGTCACCCGCGGCGTCCGCCCCGCCGGTCGGCAGTTCAAAGGCCCCCAGTGCCTCGCAGTTTGAGCCGTCTGCGCCTTCCTACACGTCACCTCAGCAACAGAGCTATGCCGGGACGACGGCCACGGCTCCAGCCTACACCGCACTACCGGCGTCCCCTCCTCCGGTCGAGAGCCCCTACCCGTCCTACACGCCCGCGACCACCGCAAAGACGCCGGCCGAATATGCCGGGCTGTCCAGTGGCAACGCCGCGGAGGAAAAGCCGGCAGACGCGTGGCAGCAGCCGACTGTGATCCCGGTGGACGGCAGATACACCGCTCAGCCCAACGACAACTTCTTCACGATCTCGAAGAAGGTATACGGATCGGGGGCCTATTTCGAGGCCCTTGCCAAGTACAACAAGGACCAATATCCGAAGGCGAACCAGCTTCGCATCGGCGACGTCGTGCAGACGCCGCCGGCCGAGACGCTGGAAGGCCGGTATCCCGAATTGTGTCCCAAGGCCGAGCATCGCGAAGCGGCCAAACGCCGGACTATCGCGACGGCGGGCCGATCGTTGAGCGGGCGTCGCGTGTACGTCGTTCAGGAGGGCGACAGCCTCTTCGACATCGCCCGATTTGAATTGGGGGCGGCGTCGAAGGTCGCCGACTTGATTGAGTTGAACCGCGACGTGCTGGGCGATCAGATCAACTACTTAACGCCCGGCATGCAGCTTGTGCTCCCCGAGACGCTGGACCAACCCCCCCGGGTAACACGAAACCCGCCCAACTCGCTGAACTCGCTGCGATGAATTCGGGACCGGAATCGCTCGGGCGGCGAGGGGCCGCCCTCGTCGACAAGATCGTCTCGGGCGGTCAAACCGGCGTCGACCGCGCGGGGCTGGACGTAGCGATCGCCTTGGGAATCGAGCATGGCGGCTGGTGCCCCAGCGGGCGCCGCGCGGAGGACGGCCGGATTCCCGCCTGCTATCAGCTCGTCGAAACCGATTCTCCCGAGTACGCCGTCCGTACCGAGCAGAACGTGATCGACTCGGACGGCTCGTTGATTCTCTACTTCGCCGAGCTTCGCGGCGGTACAGAGTTCACGTACCGCATGACGCAGAAACACGCCCGGCCGCATTTCCTGGTCGACCTGCACGCGCCAATTCCGGCCGACGCCGTGCGACACTGGCTCTGCGAGCAGTCCATCCGGGTGCTGAACATCGCCGGCCCGCGATCGAGTCAGAGCGAGGGCATCTACGAAATGGCACGCGTCTACCTGGAAGCCGTTCTCGCGGAAGAGAGTTGAATAGCGTTGCGTGATTCCCGGTGGAATCCGCGGATCTCGATCGGAACCATGTTGCCGCGAATCACGCAGGGCTATTCAGCATTCCTCGCACATCTTCGCCAGCATATCCGCACAGACGGCCGCCCCGTTCATTGCCGGGGAGTCGACTGGCTGGGGCATTCTCTCGAGTTCTCGCAGATGAGGAGTCCAATCGCCCGACTCAAAATCGTGGAGAGGGATCGGGCGCGCCCGGAGCAACCGGGGAGCCAAGGGGACCATGATTTCGTCCTCACGGAAGTTGGACCTTGGCGGAAACAGGAGAGGCGTTTGCGTCGAAATGCAGTCGGCCAGGGTACCGTATCCCAGCTTCGACACGACGGCATCGCAGACGTTGAGCACGTCGGGGAAGGCCATCCGTTCGTCGAGGACCACCGACCGAGTGTTGGCAGGCAGAGTCTTCTCGACCGAGCCGAAGTACAAGAGTAGTCGATCAGGGGATGCGGCGGCCGCCCTCGCGATGACGTCGAACCACGTCGAATCGCGCATGGCACACAGGATTGGCGAACGCCTGTCACGCTCATCGATACCGAGCTTCTGAAGCACGTCTCGAGGAGCCGACTTGACGGGGCGTGTGATCAATGGAACGTCGACGATCTCGGGAATCGAATCGGTGTCGTGGCTGAACGGCAGTCGCAAGTAGCAGGCCATTTTGCGGTACGCGCGGCGAATCCGGGCGAGATAGGCTTCGCCATCCCCGTTTCCGGCCAGGTGCTGCTCGTAGATCCAATCCCAGGTGAAGTTGCCGACGGCCGCGCAGGGAACACCCGCCTGTTCGGCGATTTCCCCGGCCACGTACGGGATATCGGCCACAATCAACGACACGCGTTTGCGCCGTACGTATTCCGCTTCGGCAAGAACGATCTCATCGCAGCGTTTGAGGAAGTCTCCCAGTCGTGCGACCGTGGCTTGCCGGTCGACGTTCAGCGAGCTGTCGCCCTCGACCACGCCCGAATCGATCTCGGAAACCGTCACGCCTTCGATCAAGGCGGGCAGATTGGCAAACAGCCTCTGCGGGGCGCTCGTTTTTACCAGAACGCCGATGCCGGGATGGTTTTCGCCGAGAGTGCGGATCACCTCGGCGGAGCGGGTGGCGTGGCCGAAGCCGTGGCCGCTGACGTAGAACAGGATGCGATTCTTCTCAGCCAAGCAGGTCACTCCCGCCGCCGCGCCACTGTTTCAGCCTGGCACCGATGAATTCGATGATTCGCTGGTGCTCGTCGGCACCTCGTCCCTGGACATCGATGGGCTCGCCGAAATCAAAATGAACCGTCCTTTTCGGATCGATCGGGCCGAGATCCTTGATCCATTTGCCGTTGCCCCAGACGTCGGTCAGCAGGGCGATCGGTACGACGGGCACCTTGGCCCGTGCCGCCAGCTTGACGCCGATCGTATTGAATTGTTCCGGATCGAACGTGTCGCTGCGAGTGGTCTGCGGGAACACGATGATCGAGATTCCCTTGTTCAATCGCTCGACGCCGCCTTCCATGACCGCTTTGAAATCCTCGCGAGGGTTGTCGCGTGTCACCGCGATCGGATCTCGCGAACGCATCACGTGACGGAAGATGGGATAGTCGAGGAGGCTCTGCTTGACGACGAACGTCACGTTGCGGATCGGCTGGATGACGGCCGGCAGGACGGTCGTTTCGAGCATGCTCATGTGGTTGGCGATGAACACGCAGGGGGACTGGAGCCGGCGAATATTCTCGGTCCCGGTGAACTCGGCCCGGACCCCGACCGATTCCAGGGCGGCGAGGACTTCGTGGCTGCTCTGGGCCCACTCGTCGTAGCCGTATTTGCCCTTCCGGGCCTTCACGCTCGCCCGATAGACGACCCAAAAGAACTTCCAATAGAAGCTCGGGGTGGGAAAAGTGCGTGCGAACCAGGAAACTCGCCGTGCTGCCGTGCGGTAGACGTGGTCGGTGTAGTCGAGTAGTTCTTCTAGGGGCATCGTTCACCAGTCCGGCGGAGTTGCGCCGGACATTCGTATCGGATGGGGCTGGGCGGAAGAGGCAGGCGGACAAACCTTACTAAAACTCCTTGCTCACGATCACCACATCCTCTTCCTGATCGTCGTTCAATTGGAACCCGCGGTTCCGGAAGGTGGCGATCATTCGGGCGTTGTCCTTGGACGTCTCGGCGACGATCTTCTTGACGCCCCAGCGTTTTGCGACTTCTTCGCAATAGCCGGTAAGGAGTCCCCCAAGGCCATGCCCGTGCCAGCGATCGACAACGATCACCGCGTACTCCGCGGCATGATGGTTGACGTCGGCAACGAGGCGTCCGACGGCGATGAGCCGGCGTTCTCCATCCTCTTCGACCTCGGCCACGATGCCGATCTCGCGATCGTAGTCCACGAAGCAGTAGCGAGCGGCCATTTCGTGGGTGGTTTCCTTGAAAAGGTAGCTGAAGCGGAACCAGAGCGACTGGGTGGAGCAACTGCCCAGCAGTTCGTGCCACATGGGTTCGTCCTCGGGCTTGATAGGCCGCAAGATGACTTCCGTCCCGTCCTTCAGCGTGCGCGTGGTGACGAACTCCTCCGGGTAGGGCCGGATTGCCAGGTGCGCAAAGGGGCGGACCGTGTGGGCCACCGCGTCGCGATCGACCACGACGCGAGCATCCAGCGCGATCACGTCTTCGGGCGTGACCAACAGAGGATTCACGTCGAGTTCTTTGATCTGCGGATAGTCGGCGACCAGGTACGAAAACCGCATGATGATCTCGATGAGCTTGTCGAGGTTCGCACCGGGCTTGCCCCGATAACCCTTGAGCAGCGGCCACGACTTGAGCGATCGCAGCATGCGGCGAGTGAGCGATTCATTGAGCGGGGGCAAGGCCAGGGCGCGGTCCTGGAAGACCTCGGCTGCCGTCCCCCCCATGCCGACGAGAATGACCGAGCCGAAAATCGGGTCTCGCTTCGTTCCCAAAATCAGTTCGAAGCTGTTGGGATAACTGACCATCTTCTGAACGGTGACACCGACGAGGTCGGCATCGGGCCGCTTCTCACCTGCTTCGGCCATCATCTGATCGAAGGCCTTGCGAACTGCCTGCTCGCTGCTCAAGTTGAGCCTCACGCCGCCCACGTCCGTCTTGTGGGTGATCTGCGGCGAATGGATCTTGAGCACGACCGGATAACCCTCGCTCTCAGCCAGTTCGACTGCCTCGTTGGCGTTCCTCGCCAGGTGGGGCTTGGTGACCGGGATTTCGTACGCTTCGAGAAACGACTTCGAGACGTTCTCGGAAAGAACCTCGCTCCCTTCGGTAAGGATCGTGTTGAACACGCCGCGCAACCGCTTCCGATCCAGGCTGAACGACACCGGAAGATCCCGCGGCGTTTCGTGCAGGATCTCCAGGTTCCGAGCATAGGAAACCAGATGCATGAACGCCCGGATGGCCTTTTCGGGAGCGGTGTAGGACGGGATGCCCGCCTCATTGAGGATTTGCAGTCCCTCGGCGACCATCTGTCCGCCCATCCAGGCGGCCAGGATCGGCTTGTGGGCCTTGGCAGCCACCTTGCCCACGGCATGGGCCGTGGCGGCCGGATCGGTCATGGCTTGGGGCGTGAGGATGACCAGAACGGCGTCGACGCCGTCGTCCTTGACCACGATTTCGAGGGCCTTGGCGAACCGGTCCGGCGGCGCGTCGCCGAGCACGTCGACGGGGTTCCCGTGGGACCAGAACGGCGGCAAACACTCGTTCAGCTTTCCGATCGTCTCGTCGGATATCTTCGCAAGTTCGCCGTCCAGAGCGATGAGGGCGTCGGTCGTCATCACGCCGGGCCCGCCGGCGTTGGTGATAATGGCCAGCCGGTCTCCCCTCGGGGGCTGTTGGCGTGCGAGCAGTTCGGCACAGTCGAACATGTCGTCGACCTCGAAGATTCGCACGATTCCAGCCCGCTGGAAGGCCGCTTCATAAACGGCGTCGACGCCGGCCATCGCGCCCGTGTGGGAGGCGGCCGCGGCGGCCGATTGCGAGAATCGCCCCGCCTTGTAGGCCACGATCGGCTTGGTACGCGAGAAAGCCCGCGTCGCCGACATGAACTCTCGAGCATGAGCGAGCGATTCGATGTACAAAATGATGGACCGGGTCTCGGTCGCCGAGCCGAAGTAGTCGATCAGATCGGCCATGCTGACGTCGAGCATGTTCCCGACCGAGACAAAGTAGGAGAACCCAATCCCCTCGTCGATGGCCCAGTCGAGAACCGACGTACAAAGGGCGCCGGACTGGGAAATGAATCCAATATGTCCTTTTTGGGGTGTTGCCGCGGCGAAGCTGGCGTTCAGGCAAATCCCCGGCACGATGATTCCCAGGCAGTTGGGACCGAGAATCCGCATCCCCGGGAACTTCGCCTTCTCGGCCACGACCTGTTCCTCCAGTTTGCGTCCCTCGGCTCCGATCTCCCGGAAGCCCGCGGAGATGATCACGATGCCCCGGGTGCCCGCCTCGCCCAAAGAGCGAACCAGACCGGGAACCGTTGGCGAGGGCGTGCAAATCACGGCAAGATCCGGGGCGTGCGGAAGGCTTTCGATATCCTTATAGGCCTGGATCCCCTGGACGGATTCCCGCTTGGCGTTGACCGGGTAGACGACCCCGCGAAACCCGGAACCGACCAGGTTCCGCAACACCGTGTACCCGACGCTCGTCGGGGTATCGCTCGCTCCGATCACCGCAACCCGATGGGGGTCAAAGATCTTGTTCAGGTTCTGAATGCTCACGTTCGACTCCTGTCAGGGTGACCGGGCCATCGGCCAGTTCCAGCAAGGCTGGAGGTCCCGTTTCATCCGTTCACACAGAACGCGCTGCCCGCAGGCGTTCCCCCAATCCCAGATAGACTTGTTGTCGACGTAAAATGCAGAAGCAATGAGGATTGCGTCGTTACGTTGTGTTGCGAAGTCTATACGCAACAAACCAAAGACTCGGAATAGGCGTGCTGGGACGAATGCGTAATCTGAAGCAATGTTCTCCCACAGCTTATCAGAGCCCGGACGGGAGCACTAGACCCGGGGCGCGGCGAACAGCCCAGGCATCTCGGGGGGCGACAAACCGTTCCTTAACAAGGACTTCTGGCGAGACGACGAGCGAGATGGGCCCTCACCGCTTGTTGCCAGGAGGGCATACGGTAACAGCCGGGCGTGCGGACGTATTTGCCGGTATCGAGGACGCTGAATCGCGGGCGCTGGGCGGCACACGCGTACTCCCCCATCGGCACGGGCTCAATCGGGTCTCGAACGCCCGCGACCCGAAAGACTTCGGTAGCCAACTGGTACCAGCTACCGTATCCCGCGTTTGCCACATGAAAGACACCGCGACCGCCAATGGCAAGAAGGGAACGGATCGCCAAAGCCAGGTCGCCGGCGAAGGTGAAGGACGAGATCTGATCGTCCACAACGCGAAGAGGGAATCCTTGGCCTGCTCGCCGGAGCATGTTGTCGACGAAATTGCCTCTGGATGCAGGGCCCCCGGAGCCAAACAGTCCGGCAGTGCGGATGATCAGATGGTCCGGATACTCGGCGACGATCTGCTCCGCCTCCCACTTGGACCGCCCGTACACGTTGAGCGGGTTGGGACAATTTAGTTCGCAGTAGGGGCTCCCCTGCCGACCGTCAAACACGAAGTCTGTGCTGATCTGTACGAACCGAGCCCCGAGATTCCGGCATGCCGCAACCAGGTTCTCCACTCCGCCGACGTTCACGGCACGGCACAATTCGCCTTCACTCTCCGCCCGATCCACCTGCGTGTAGGCTGCCGTGTTGACCACGACCTCCGGGCGGAACCGGTCGACGGCCGCACGGACCGATTCGCGGCTGGCAATATCCAGTTCAGGCAGGTCCAGACCGACGGCCTCAGCGTCCAGCAGGCGGCAGAGTGCGCTGCCCAACTGCCCGCCGCAGCCGGTTACCAGGATACGGCGATGAAAGGTCTTCGAGGTCACGGAATTCAACGGAACGAGATGGAAACACGAGCAGAAGCGTCGCCCGATGAGTCAGCCTAGCGGTTTCGCCGCGTAATGTCGACCCCTTCCAAAGGCTTTGCTCGTGCCGCTAGGAACGCTCCGCGACTGCTTCGTCCTCGACGGCGGCGTGGAGATGTGGCCCTTTGAGAAGCTGGGATGAGATGAAGCGTTCTACTCCTCAACATGGGTGCCGAAGGACGGAGCGGCCGCGTGCTCGACGAGGGCTGCCCGTGCAGCGGGAACGCCGAAGTAAACGCGGAGATAGCGGTCCATGGCTCGAGACTGGATGAGCACCCCGTTTTCCCACCGCGAAATCGTCTCCACCGCGACGCCCAGATGCTCGGCCAACTCGCGTTGACTCAGGGCCAGTTGTTCACGATTCTGCCGAATCTGACCGGCTGGCAGCAGGGAAAGCTGTTTGCGAAGAGCGTCATAGATCTGCGTATCAGCGTCGTTGTCGAAGACCATCTCACCGCATGCCTCGCACTGGGGCACTCGGAGTTGTGGAACCTCGACCGAATAGAGCCGGCCGTCGTGCCTGATCTGCGAGCTATGATGCACCGTCGCCGGCCGGACTTCGCGCTTGCCGCATTCCGGGCAGCGCCACGGGAAAGGCTTGTCGCGAGAGTCAATACGTTGGGCATTCTCAGGCGTCATGGATGCTCACCACGTGGATCGTCGGGTCGTTGGGCTCGTCTTCAATGAGGAGGGTCTCGACATAGACCAACCGGTCGGCAAACTGGATACGGAAGTCATAGTGATACCGATACTCCGTCCACTCCGGCCGCGTTTCCCGAATCTCGTCGATCCGGCCTCCCGTTTCAAAGTGGCGCCACATCTCTTCGGCAACGGCACGTGTCGTCCAGCCTTCCAGGTTGTCTTCAACCCACCGGCGAGCGATGGCTTCCCACGTGATATAGCCCGTAAATCGCCATTGCCCCAACGCGTGGTTGAACTTCGCGAGGGTGTCCGGGTCGGTGAGTGGAACCATCCGCGTTGCTCCGCACCGTGCGCAAGCCGCGTCGCAAGCAACTTCAAGTATGCAAGCAGACTTGACGTAAGTCAACACTCGCATGAGGGAGTCCATCGGACTCCGAGCGTTAGGCAGAAAGTCTGCTGCTCTCGCTATCTCTTCCGTATCTTCAAACCCACGTCACTCTCCAGCCCGGGAAACTCCAGCGTCAATCGCCCATCCCGCGACTTGATCCGCTCGGTTCCCAGTACGGTACCCTTCCAAGTTTCCCACCGTTCGACTTCATACTCCCCGTCGGGTAGTTCCACGGCGAGCCGGAAAGGCTCCACGGCCGGCACGGCGTCTCGGCCGCGGTTGTACCACGTACTCTCCCGGTTCTGAATCCAGAGGATCGATACCGGCTCGCTCTTCATCCCGCAGACCAGCACGTTGGGCCGGTCCAACACCCGGCAGCCGGTGAAACGATAGCTGCTCGCCGTCACCCAGTCGCGGCCGAAGTTCTCGACGCGGATGCGGTGGAGACCGGCTGGGACGTCGACGGAAATGTCTTCGTCGTAGGTCGTTTCCCAGAGCTTCCACTGGGGCCGATAAACGCTCTCCTTACCCAGCCCTTCGCCACACGGCAATTCTCGCTCCAGCTTCAATTCGTCGTCGACCCAGATCTTCAAGAGCCCGGAAGCCGACACCCGGCCCACGCGAACGGCGAATTTGCCCGGCTTGGGATAATTGACGGCAAAGGTGGGCGGGTTCTTGATGTCCTGGTGCGACTGCCCGTGCAGGAGTTGCTGGGGCCGGCGATCCTCTTCGATCGTACCGTCGGGACGAATGACGAATTCCGCATGTTCCGGCTTTCCCCAGCCGCTCAAAGTGGAGATCACCACGTCGCGAGTGTCGGGGGGCCGGTTGGAGTCGAGGTATTCGGGTGGGGCGGTTTCCAGCATGGTCCAGCGGGCAGTACCGAGCGGCAGGTCGCGGCTGAAGTTGGCCACCGAGGTGAAGTGGAAGTAGAGGTCGAGCGGGTCGATGTAGTTCTCGTGCCACCAGGGCATCGGCCCGCCGGCCGCGAAGCTCGTCAGGCCGGCCCAGAGCGAGTTGTGGATCGCCCAGCCTTTCGGATCCTTGTCGGCCGTCGACGAATGGCTGCGGATGCCGAACTCGCCGAAAATGTGCGGCTTGGCGAACCGTTCCCACTGGTGCAGGCAGTAGCCGCGGACCGCCTCGGCCGTGTTTCCGTCGTCGTTGGTGTAGCAGTGGGTCTGAACGATGTCGATATTGTCCAACCCCCAATACTGCTCCGGTCCCGTCTTGCTCCAGAAGCTGGTGGTGATCAAGTGCCCGAACGGATCGATCGACCGCAGGTAGTCGGACATTTCCTTATGCCAGGGGAACTTGACCTCGTCGGGCGAGTCGGCCCAGCCCTCCATCTCGTTGCCGAATTCCCAGCAGAGCACGTTCGGACTGTACCCCCAGCGGGCGACCGTGTAGCGCAGCCGATTCCGGTAATAGCGTTTCGCGACCTCGCCCGTGAACCAGTCGCGGGGCGTCTCGCACGGCCCGCCGTTGCGGGCGTTGAACGGGTTTCGCTCCCAGCCCGACTCGCGGAAGTCCTGGTGCGTGTCCATGCACATCATGTAATAGAGCCCCAACTCGCGGGCCAGGTCGAGCGAGAGGTCGATCCGAGCGGCCACGTCCTGCCGGTACCAGCCGAGCCGGTCGGTCCATTCGATCCCGAACCCGCTGGAACTCATCCACCAGCGATTGAAGTTCTCGCCGGCCGCGGCAAACTTGCGCATGGCCTCGTCGCCAAGCTGCCCGGTCGTGTGGTAGATGGGCAGATTGTGGCCGACGGCGAAGTACCCCTCGCCGTTGTCGAAGGCGAGATAGTGCGGGTCGATCTTGCTCGTACGCACGAAGCCGGGCTGCTTGCCGGCGATGCACTCCAACGCGCCCTCGCCACCCGTGATTTGGCCGCTGCGGTCGCGGAGCCGCAACTCCCAGCGATACTGCCCGACCTCCAGCGGTGCAAACCGAATCCGCCAGCCGGCCTGGAGTTGAGGAACCATCACCTCAGCCTGCTCGGCCACTTCACGGCGCTGCTCGACCATATAGAACCCCGGCACGACAAGCTTCCGCCCCGAAGGCGCGGTGAACACCGCGTCGAGCCGCACGTCGTCAGGATCGAAGGGGTTGTCGTACGTGGCGTCGAGGTCGACCTGGAGTTCGAGTCGTTCGTATTGCGGCACCCGGGCCGATTCGGGGCTCACCGAGCGGATCGCCAGCGGTCGGCGTGCCGGTTCGATCTGGCCCGGAAAGCGGTCCGGCATTTCAGCGAAGGAGACGGTATACTCCGCCACGGCCGTCTCGCCCACGTCGAAATCGCCGGGCAGGAGGTTGATGCGGAACATATAGGAACGAGTGCCGCCTTCATGTTCGGCCTGCCGGTAACCGGGTAGTCCGAAACAGAGGCTGCGTCTGCCTTCGAGTTCCAACAGCACGCGGTCGGCCGCGGCCGATGGTGCGGTGGACAAGGTGCCGTGGGCCGACGGGGCAAACCAGACGCGGTTTGATCCCTCCAGGGCATCCCGGCTTCCCGAAACGTGGAGGAAGACGCCGCGAGTCAGCTTGAGGGCCGCGGTTTTCTGAAGCTCGCAGCGGACACGAAGTCCTTCGTCGGTCGGCGCGATCCGATGGACATACTTGACCGGCGGCGAGCCGTCCCGCGCGGAAAACGTGCCCTTCATGACCAGGCTGCCGTCATCCTGCAGGGTCGGCGACTGCTCGATCTTGCCGCCGGGCAGCGTCTCGTAGATCCACTGATCGTGCCAGAAGAACATGTGCCAACTGAACTCGCCCTTTCCTTCGATTCCCGCGGACCATTTTCCCCGGTCGAAGCGGACGTATTCGTCTCCATGCTGCCAGGCGCAGCCTCGCTCCGTCGGTTTGAGCGTTTGGCCTGCAACGGGGAGAGGAAGAAGAACGGCTGCAACAATCAGAAACAGAGCACGCATCATCAGTACTCCTCTACATAATGCGATGTGATCTTGTCCTCGACCGGCCAGGTCGCTCGATTCTCGTCCTGGTACAGTCCGATCTCTTCGAACGGGATCGGGCGGAATCCGAAACGATCGAAAACCGGCGACTTCTCGTCCAGGCGGAAATCAAGTCGGTCGGCGCCGGCAAACTCGGGGTGTTGCGAAAGCAGGTGATTGTCGAGCAGTTCGTTGACGCCGCGATCGCGGGTGCTGAACTGGCCGCAATCGGCCACCAGGCTCCGCCAGACGTAGTTGCGGTCCGGATTGGCCGGCAGGTTCGCCAGGTCGGGGTAACGGGTGATGTGCGGCGGGGCGGTGATGTCGACGCCACCGGCTCGCATGACCTGTTGCATCCGCTCGTCGGCGAGGCGTTCGTTCCAACGTTTCTCTCCCCAGGGGGAGAAACTGAGGGCGTACTTGCAGCCTACGAACAGGTTGTTGTCGACGATATTGTCTTTGCCGCCGTGGATCTGCACGGCGCCGAACCGCCCGCCGGCCGAGCGGTAGAACACGTTGCCGTAGATGAGAACGCCGCTGATGAAGTCGTCGAGCCGGATCCCCGCCTGGCCCGCCACGTTGTGGCCGCTGCCGATGTGGTGCCAGAAGTTGTAGCGGATCACGTTGCCCCGAACGGCCGGATTGCCGTACATGTCGATGCCCGCCTGGTCGTCGGACTCATAGACCACGCTGTGGATCTCGTTCCACTCGATCTTCTGTTCGTAGCCCTCGACCCGCAGGGCATGGTGCGGGGAGTCGTGCATCAAGTTGTGGGCGATGCGGTTGCCCACGCCGTCGAGATGGACGGCCGGGGCATAGACGCGATCGATCCGAGTGAAATCGTAAATGTGGCAGTTCTCAATGAAGTGATCGCCGGGCGTGAGCGTCTTGCGATCGCCGCCGGCCATGCGGATGCCGCCGGCGCCGAGGGTGTGAATGTCGCAGCCCACGATCCCATGGCCCGTACCGCCGTTGACGATTACGCCGTTGGTTCCCAGCTTCCGAAAAGTGCACCCCGCAAACAGGTTGCGGGCTCCGCCTTCGATCACCGCTCCCTCGGCCCGGCCCAACTCGAAGGTCAAGCCCCGCAGTGTAACGTGTTCAGCGTCACGGATGACGACAAACGGCTTTGCGAAGATCGGAAATTCGACCGTCGCGTCGTCGAGTGGCCCCGGCGGTATCAGGTAGAGCTTGCCCGCGGACCGGTCGAGATACCACTCGCCGGGCTCGTCCAGTTCCTCCAGCACGTTGAACAGGTAGTAGGGCATACCCGCTCGGTAGCCGTACGAGGCGCGGGAACCGGTGGTGATTTGCTTGGTTGATTTGTTGATCGACACGACCGGCACACTCCGGCCGGCCCAGAGGTGGCTCCAATAGCCAAAAGCCCAGACGTCGTCGGCCGCCTGCCACTGAGCCGGGCGATCCTCCAGGAACTCGAAGCCCCCCGGTTTGTCGGCTTCGCTACTTCCCATCTTGCCAGCATGGACGGGGCCCGTCTTCACGAATCCTCCGTTCGGCCAGCGGGCCAGATCCATCGCCCGGCCGTTCACGTACAGGTCGACCCACGGATTGGCCGGGTAGCCCCCCTGCCCGTAACCGCGGGGCAGGATCTTTCCGTAGTCGGTGATTCCTTGGGCCTTCAGATCGACGACGACCACCTTGCCCCGGGAAACCTCCGGAAGGCGTTTCTCGATGTTCGGGTCGTCAACCGCGGTGAAGCCGGAAACCTGAACGCCGCCGGCGAAGACGGGTTTCTCCTCCGGATAGGCCTGATAGACAACCGGGCTTTCTGCTGTTCCACCGTCCGCCTCTGTCAGGCTGAAGGTCGAATCGACGGTATACCTCCCGCCGCGAACCAGCACGGCGATACCGCCTTTGGGCAGTCCGCCTGCGCGTTTTCTTTCGGCCACGGCGTCCCGCGCACGAGCCAGCGAAGCGAAGGGGGCCGTCTCGGTTCCGGGATTCGTGTCGCTGCCGTCGGTCGCCACGTAGTAAGTGGCTCCAGGCTCCGGCAACTGAGGCAGGCGGGTGCGAGTCGCCGTGGGGTCTCGCCGCGGCATTCCAGCGGTAAGACGGCGCACTTCGGCACTTCGTTCCTGGGCCTCCGTGCGATGGTGCGGCAGGACAACGTCGTACTTGGAGGCAGCGTCGTAGGCGGCCGCCGCCTGCGTCAGGTCGCCCTGGCGCTCGTAGCTGTGGCCCACGCAGAGCGAGGCCAGACTGCGCAGTTCCCGAGGTGCCTCCTGGGCCGTTGCCAGGCGTTTGTACAGATCCCGAGCCTTGTCGTAATCGCGAGCCAATAGCTGCGCGTGGGCTGTTTGAAGCCGAGTATTCCACACCTCCAGCTCTGAAAGCGAGCCCTCTTCAACGGCGGCCGCCAGTTCGCTCGCGGCGCCGTTTCCATCGCCGTCGGTCAGTAATCGCTCGGCCAGGGCCAAACGCACGATCGCTCGTTGACGTGGCGTCGTGTCGGGCAACTCCAGCAGACGCCGGTAGACGGGCACCGAAATCGCCGGACGGATCACGCCACGTTCCTCGGCAAAACACAGTCGCAAGGCGGCTTCGCGAAGATTCTCGGGCGCATCAGGCGTTTCATACAGCGTGGCACAGAGGGCGGCCGATTCCGTCATCCGATTCTGCCGCCACAGGCAACAGGCTACACCCATCGTTCCCGCGGCTCGGCAGGCGGCGTCCAGGCTCGGGTTGTCTGCAAGACTGCGGTAGTGTTGTTCCGCAGCGCCCCATTCGCCACGGCGGACGGCCTGGTCAGCATCGGCCAATCTCCTCTTGGCTGCGTCGGGGAAGTCGCCGTCGATCGCATGGTCGCCGATCGCCTCGGGCGGCAGGGCCGCGTCGTAGACGGCCACTTCATCGACGTCCATCTTCAACGACCCGATGCCCGAATCGGCAAATCCAATCCTCAGCACCGATGCGGGCGTCCAATCGCCGGCATACTCGCGCACGGCGACCAGCAGGCCGTTCCAGTAGATGCTCATCTCGGCCCGATCCCAGGCGACCGCCACGTGGTGCCAGACGCCGTCCGGCAGCGCCAGGCCCATCTGCGTAGAAATGGAACTCGACGGTTGGGGCCGCCCGATCTCGAAGCTCAGCCGCTGTTCGGGATACGACGTGGACAATCGCATTCCGTCCCAGTAGCCGCTTCCCTGGCTGAAGATCATCCCGTTGGTCCGGCCGTTGCCGAGTTGGGCCCCCTGGCCGTTCTTGCGGAACCAGATCTCGACGGTGCATCCCCGATCCGACGGAGAGAACGCCTTTCCGCTGAAGGCTCCGTTGTCGAGGCGAACGGCCTTGCGCTCCGGCGACCGTCCTTCGACGACGGCCAGCGGGTCCTTGCCGCTGAACTTGAGCGGCTCGCTTTCGGCTCCTGAACTCTCGGCGACGGGGGAATCGGGCGAGGTCGACTCGAAGGTGTAGAGTCGAAGCGGGGTCGGCGCAGCGTCGGATGCCGCACGATCTCCGGCATTCGCCTCCGCCGCTGCCGCGATTGCCAGTCCGCAAACGACCAGGAGCACCCGCTGAATCATCTTTCAGTTCCTTTGCTTTGTGCGCCCTGCTTCAACGCATAAAGGTGCGTCATCGAGCCGACATAGAGGGTCCCGTTGGCCGCCACGGCCGTGCTGTGGATGGGGGAATCGAGCTTCACGGAGCTGAGAACGCGTTTCTCCTTGCCGGTCGCCAGAACCCAGAACTCCCCGCGGCGCGTGCCGATGAAGACCTTTCCGTCGGCCACGAGCGTCGACGCCCAGATCTCCTTGCCCGCATCGTGGACCCAGCAAGGCTTGCCCGTCAGGGCGTCGACACAGTGGACCTGCCCGTCGCAGTCGGCCACGTAGACCAGCCCCTCGTGGACGGCGGGAGTGGAGCAGCAGTGTTTGCCGAGCGGGTAGGTCCAGACGGTATTCGTTTCCGTCACGTCGCCCGAACCGCCGGCGTCGATGCACTTGAGCCACGACTCGTGCTTGCCCCACCAGATATCGCCACCGTAGGTCACGTAGAGCCGGCCCTCGTGAAAGACGGGCATGCTCTTGATGTTGCTCGGGCTCTCCTTGCGATTGCGAATGTACTGATGAACGTTCTCCTTGGGGGCCGTCGGATCACAGTCCAGTCGCCACACGGGATCGAGCAGGGCGACTTTATCGGAGGGCGCTGGCGTTTCCGGGTCCAGTGGATCGATGCCGTAGACCACCCCGTCGCCGCCGCAGAAGTAGACCCGTCGGCACCCGTCGATCGTGCCGAGAGCGGGGGAAGACCAGGTGCAGTGGAAGATGCGCTGGCCGATCTTGAAGTTGTCTCTGGCAACGAGACGGCCCGTCGCCTTGTCGACGACCACCAGGCTGGACGCCTCGGGCTTGTCCACCCCGTCGTGCTTGCTGGTCAGGCCGTTGCTGGTGTTCACGTAGAGATGAGCGCCGTCCAGAAGAATCGAGCAATGGGACGAGTCGTGCGGACGGACGCCCGCCGCTTCGCGCAGATCGAGCAGCCAGAGGATGTCGGCGTCGAGCGGTCCGGCTTCCAGCGCCGGTTCACCGGCGGGTGTCGAATGGCGGCCTTCGTCGGTGTAAGGGCCGTCGTTCCCATTGGCCATGCCCCGCATGTCGAGGCACACGACTTCGTCGCGATTGGTCACCACGTAAACCCGGTCGCCCTCGACCGTCGGGGGCGAGCAGATGCCGGCCCGCGGCCAGTCGAAGAAGATGTCGTCGGACAGCTTGGGCACCACGAGTTGCCAGACCAGGCTGCCGTTGCTCTCGTTGAAGCACATGAGCACGCCGCGGTCGCCCTGGTGCCGCCCGTCCCGCCGCTCGTCGTTGTTCGTGCCGATCAACACCTTGCCGCCCGAAACAACCGGGGTCGCCCAGCACTGCGAGCCCAACGGTGCCGACCACTTGACGTTCTCACCGGTCTCGGGATTGAAACGGTCGGGCAGACCCGTCTCGGTCGAAACCATGTTGCGGGTGTAGCGCTGGCCCCACTGCGGCTGGTCGTCGGCTTCGGCCGGCAAGATCAGAGCGAAACCGAGAAGGAGGCTTGAAACAACAGGACGCTTCATAGGAACGGCCCCTGAGAATGGCGGGACGGGCCGTAAGGCCCGGTGAAGGTATCGGCGTGTCTTCACGATCTTATCCGGCGGGACGGTCGCTGTCATCCCAGCGTGGGCGTCGCCCTCCATCCGACGAGCATGCTGCCGCCGCCGAGAAACGGGCTTTCAGCTACTTGCAGCGCAATTGTCCTTGCTTGTCGGCCTGCCAGACGCGACCGGAGTGGACGTCGAGTGCCGTCAACCAACCTTCCCCGTAGACCCAGGTGTCGATACAGATGAGGTGCCCCGCGTTCAAAACCTCGCCCGATTTCTGGGCGGTGTGTCCGCAAATGCAGGTCTTCCCCGAGCGGTGGGGTTTGGGGAGTTGTTCGCGGAGGGACTCCCAGCGCAAGACCTCGGGGGGCTGTTTCGCCAACGGTTTCTTCGGCAGGTAGGAGGCATGCACGAAGAAAACGGAAGGGAGTTCGACGATCGGGACGTTCGCACGCAGGAATTCGAGGTGCTCGCCGGGGATCTCGCCCGGATGGTCTGTCTGGTAGGAATCGAGCGTTGCCAGGCCGCCGAAGGCCAGCCAGTCGCCGAGCATGTAGTGGTGTCCGTCCATGATCGTCATGAGCATCTCTTCGTGGTTCCCGAGAATGGAAACCAATTGAGTCTCGTTCCGCAGCGTCAGCAGCCGTTCGATCACGCCCCGGCTGTCCGGTCCCCGATCGATCACGTCCCCCAGGGTCACCACCAGATCGCTCCGATCGGGCTTGACTTCAGCCAGCACGGCTTCCAGGGCGGCCGAACAGCCGTGAATATCTCCAATGGCGATCACTCGGTTCATCTTCGGCTACAGCTTCTCGCGACAGTTGAGAATCCGGGCTAGTCATTTGGAGGGCGCATGGAAGCCGAGCACGCGGCGGATTTCTGCCGGGCTGGTGAGACCCGACTGGAGAGCAACGATGGCTCGGTCCCAGCGCGAAACCATTCCGGCAGAGATGGCCAACTGTTCCAGGGCCGCGGCGTCGCAGCGGGACAGAACGGCCCGGCCCAGGTCGTTTCTCTCCACCGTCAACAGTTCGGCCAGCACGATCCGGCCGGAATATCCGGTCTGATCGCAATCTTGACAGCCCACGGGAACTCTCGCAGAGGCAACGGGGAGCCCCAGCAGGGCCGCGGGATCGTCGGTTGAGGAGGCACAGTCGCAAAGGCGCCGAACAAGTCGTTGCGAGAGAATACCGAGTAGACCGCTGCGGAGCATGTAGGGCTCGATTCCCATGTCCGACAAGCGGCTGATCGCTTCTGTGGCGCTGCCGGCGTGGAAGGTGCTCAGGAGCAGATGGCCGGTCAGTGAAGCCTGCATGGCCGATTCGGCCGTCTCGCGATCGCGGATCTCGCCGACCATGATGACCTCGGGGTCCTGCCGCATGAGGAATCGCAGCCCCTTGGCGAGATTGAGATCGGCGCTGAGATTCACTTGCGACTGGGCGACCCCGGGCACCGCCACTTCGATCGGATCCTCAATCGACACGATCGACCGCCTGGCAAGCGAGACTTTCACCAGGTGTCGAAGGCAGGCATAGACAGTCGTGGTCTTGCCGCTCCCCGCCGGACCGGTTGCCAAGAGCGCTCCGGAGGTCTCGCCCAGCAGCCGCTCGAGCCGGGCCGAAATGTCCTCGGGCAGGCCCAGGTCGCCGAGCGACTGATATTGCTCGGACGATCCGAAGAACCTCACCACGGCTCTCTCGCCGTAGAGGGTGGGGAAGGTGCTGACCCGCATTTCGGCGTTGCTCTCCCCGCTGCGGATACGACCTTCCTGAGGCGTGTCTGTGCGATAGGTGAGCAGGCCCGCAAGGACCTTGAGCCGGGCCACGACGTTCTGCGCCACGGAATGGGGAAAGGCGCCGGCCGACAGGAGCACGCCGTCGATTCGGAAGTAGATCTCGAGCCGGCCTTCCGCAGGCTGGAGATGCAGGTCGCTGGCCCCGGCCGCTCGCCCCTCCTCGATCAGCCGATCGACCGCCCGGGTGGCAAAGTCGGGATCGCCGGGCGAAAGGGACTTGAGGAAATCACGAGCGAATTCGGGCAGCGAAGCCGGCATAATCTGCAACGCACCGACGAAGAAACGGGAACCAAGATGGAATACACCCAATGGTACCGAGAGGGCACAAAAAAAGATAGCCGGTCGCGGGTGGGACGCGACCGGCTAGAGGGGTTGGCGGTAGAGTGGGGTAACCCTACCACCAGGCGGTGGTCGAAAATTCAGCGGCCCCCGACACCGGCAACGAAATGGAATTCCGCATGCCAAACGCCGTTCCGGAACGTCCCGTGATGCAATGGGCAGAGAGAGGCTTTTGCCTCACCACGCCCCCACCATGAGTCTCGTGCCCGGAACTCAAGATGTCGAAGACCCGGGGTAGTTGGACGCGATTGATGTCGACCATCATTCGTGCCCTCCACCCTAAGCTTCCCTTATCATCGCGAATGCAGACCCACAAGTCAACCTGTCCTTGTTCACGATTGCCAAGTTTTTTTGAAAGACTCAGTCTACGGACTTCCCTCCCCTTAAAGGAGGGGGTGGCGTGGCCGGCGTTTCCTTTTCGGAATGGCAGCCTGTCTAGTAAAGCATCGGCTTTCGGGAATGAAATAATACGCGAAACACTCGCGATGAACGCAGATTCTCCTACGTCGCCTGCTCCGACAAAAAAACACGCTGGCCGGAGCAAGATGCCGCCGGCCAGCATGGCAAAATCACAATTCGTTTTTCAGATCGCCCTCGCCATCCACAAACAAGAACGGGTTGGTTGGCAGGGCGCCGTTTGGACACTGCCCGATTTCGATTCAGCCGCTAAAGGAATAAACGCCGGGCATCGGAATCGGGTAATCGCCGTTCTCGTTCTTCTTGACCGGCGCTTCTGCGTTCCAGTCCATGGATTTCGGGAACTCGCTGACGCCCTTGTTCACGGCGTCATCCCAAGTGACCTCTTTGCCGCTGTAGTTGGCCAACCGGCCCAGCACGGCCGTCATCGAGCTATCGGCGCCCACATAGCCTTCGTTGTAACGCTTGCCGGCCCGCATCGCAGCAATCAAGTCGGTCTGCTCTTGCTGATGCCCGCTGACGTTCTCGCCGCGGAATCGCCATTCGTTCTCCCCTTCGATCTTGCCGTCGCAGCTTGACGTCCCGAGGGTGCCGTGGGCGGCCTCGGAGACCGCGTTGAAGCAGTTGGCCATGTGGCGGCACTGGCTATACATCTTCGTGCCGTCCTCGTAGCTGAACTCGACGAAATGGTGGTCGAAGATCTGGCCGGTCCCCTTCAGGTCGCCCAGGTAGCGAGCCGTGCAGCCGCCCATCCCGTTGGCCTTGACGGGATGCTGATCCTTCATCACCCAGTTGCTGACGTCGATGTTGTGGATGTGCTGCTCGCAGATGTTGTCGCCGCTGAGCCAGCAGAAGTGGTACCAGTTGAAAACCTGGTACTCCATTTCGCTTGGCTCGCGCTTGAGAAGGTTGGCCAGTTCCTCACGCTTCCGGTTCCAGATTCCCGAACCGTTCCAGTAAACACGAGTGAACATGACCTTCCCGATCGCGCCCTCATGGATTCTCTGAACGTTCTCCATGTATTTGGGCTCGTGGCGGCGCTGGAGCCCCACGCCCACAAACAGGTTCTTTTCGTCGGCCATCTTGTTGGCACGCATCAGTTGCAGATAGCCCGGCCCGTCGACGCAACACGGCTTTTCCATAAACACGTGCTTTCCGGCCTCGATGGCGGCCGCATACTGCTGCGGGCGGAAGCCCGGCGGAGTCGCAATCGCCACCAAATCGGCGTCGCTGGCAATCGCCTGTTCATAGGACTTCAGGCCCGTGTAGACCCGGTTGCCGACGTCGACCAGGCCCGGATGGGCCTTCGAGATGTTCTTGATCGCGCTCTCGACGCGGTAATCGAAAGCGTCGGCAACGGCGATGAGCTTGACGCCCTTGTCCGAGTTCATCATCTGAGTCACGGCCCCGGTTCCCCGGCCGCCGCAGCCGATGAGGGCCACCTTGATCACGTCGTCGCCGGCCGCGTGGGCCGAGCGGGCCACGCTCAGGCTGCCGGCAAGGCTCGCGCCCGCTATCGCAGCCGTCGTGCCCTTGAGGAAGCCGCGCCGCGAGGTCTTGGATGTTTCGCTCATTCGAAGTATCTCCTGGTCGTTTTGAAGTTGGTTCTCAATCACTGAAACTACGCTGGGGCAGGCGGACGAAAAAAATCTATCGTCCTATCCTAGAGCGCCTGACTGGCAGATTTCTTTCGTCCGCCTGCCCGAAACAATCCGCCCGAAGCTACTCCTTGCCGCCTTGAGCTTCCTTGTACTCCGCAATCACCTTCGGATCCGGCTCGTACAGCTTGGCTTCGTCCGCGGTGGGAACCCGCAACGGACGCACCACGCGGAAGCCGACCGTCAACGCGTCCGTGAAATACCAGATGCTTTGCGGGATCTGCGGATCCTGCATCTTCCAGTCGGGGCTGGAACCGCGCCGCGCCGCACTGCGCAGCATCTTGGCGTCGTCATCCCACGATCCGCCCCGGGCAACCATCGGGTGCTCGGCGGTAGGAACCGCAAAGGGAGTGCTGACCTTGCCGTCTTTCAACTGCTGGTAGAAGTCGGGAATGAGTTGGTCGAGGCACAATTCGGCTACGTTCCCATGCATGTCGTGGAGGCCCCACGGATTGGCCTTCTTCAACCCGACCTTCGAATACCCGTCCGGCGAATCGGCCGAATCGAAATACCACGCGTACTCGTCGAGCTTCTCCGGGTCGTCGCCGAACGAGTAAGCCGTTTCCGTGCCGGCCCGGCAGGCGTATTCCCATTCCGCCTCGGTGGGCAGCCGGTAGTAGCGCCCCGTCTTTGCCGTGAGCCATTTGCAGAACATCTTGGCCGCGTAGGGGGTCATGCAGATGGCCGGGTAGCCGTCGTGGCCCATGTCGAAGGTCATGTCGCTGTAGGGAGCCGTGGGACGAGCAACCGCGTCGCCGATCTTGTCCCATTTCGTCGTTTCCAGGTTCAAGTGGCCGCGGCGCTCGATGTCGATCTTCTGGGACCAGAAGTCGTAGAGATCCCAGGTGACTTCCGTCGACATCATCCAGAACGGCTCGACTTGGACTTCGACTTGTGGACCTTCGTCGTCGTTGCGGTCTTCCTCGTCCTCGGGGCTGCCCATCTTGAACTTGCCGCCCGGGATCGGAACCATGTCGAACGTGAGGTCGGAGCCCACGATCTTCTCCGCATACTTCCGCATGCCGGCCTCATCGTCGGCCTTCGCGCCGACGACCGGATAGGGTTCCGGAAGCCATTTCACCGCGACCTCTGCGGTCGGATCGAAGCCAAGGCCGCCTTCAGTCTCAGCAGCCGCGACCGAAGAAATCCACGCGCCAAGCAGCATGGCGGCGGAAACGAACATGGGCAAAAAGAGCTTGGTCAAGGTACGGGTCATCGAGGATTTCCTCTCCTTTCGTGAGTACAGCGCTCCCACGGAGCGAAAACTACTGAACCATCACGGTGTCTTCGTCAGGCGGGACCTGCGCAAAAACGGCAGGCGTTCAAATGGCCGTGTTGAATTGCAGATTCTCACCAGCGTCTCGGACAGACTGCTCGTGAACGGCGATCATGGGAACCACCGTAACGGAATCGCTGCGTGCTTCCGGCTCGATCTTCCCTAAATCGAGAACACCTCTAGTATTAAGCTCGCATTCTACTATCTCGACGGACCGGCTGCAAATCGCTCTCGCCTTCTGACGCGACGATTCACCAGAGAGACTCCCTGACCCGAAGCCGCGTTCTCCGGTGGAATGCGGGCCGCAGTCCCGGGTGGTTCCCGCTTGAGGTGGCAGGTCGTGCCCACCATGTAGTGGGGAGCAGTGCCGGCAGGGCCAACCGCGGTAGCTTATTGTCGGTCGAAACCGCGGCAAGCATGCGGAATTTGCCCTCTTCTTAGCACCGTTTGCGGCCCGAGCTCCGACCCAGGGGAACTGCAAAGTAGCAGGCACGCTCCGCCGTGCCGTCCGCAGAACTGCCGGAAATCCCGATTTCCCGCCAGCGGCGCTCGGAAAATGCATGCTACTCTGCTTGCCACAAAAGGACTTTGCAGTTCTCCTGAGATCCGACCCGTCGAACTTGCGGCCTGGCCACGACGACAACTATGCTGAATCGGTAATGCCCTACCCTCATTCTAGTGGCAGGCAGTCCCGTTGGAGAAGAAATGAGCAGTCTTTCCTTAGCCATCTTGTTGGCGCTGACGGCCGCCGGAACCGAAACGGGCCCAAAACGCTTCGAGTTCACGGGAATTGAGATGGCCGTTCCGGTACGGATCGTTCTCTATGCCGAGAATGATGCCGCGGCGAAATCCGCGTCGGCGGCGGCCCTGGCACGGATCCGGGAGTTGAACGCCGTGATGAGCGACTACGATCCGACCAGCGAAGTGCGGCGTCTCTTGGCCACTTCGGGGTCGGGCCAGTCTGTTAAGGTGGGTAAGGACCTTTGGCGGGTCCTGCTCCGGTCGAAGGAACTTTCCGAAGAGAGCGGCGGCGCCTTCGACGTCACCATCGGTCCGGTTGTTCGCCTCTGGCGCCGCGCCCGCCGCCAAGAGGAGATCCCCGCACCCGACCGGCTTGCCGAAGCCAGGGCGGCCGTGGGCTATCAGGCAATGGAACTCGACAAACCGGCGCAGACCGTGCGTCTGACTCGCCCGGGCATGTGGATCGACCTGGGAGGCATTGCAAAGGGCTATGCAATCGATGCGGCGTTGCAGATTCTGGCCACCCACGGAATTCGCAGCGCCCTGGTCGATGCGGGCGGTGATATCGGGCTCGGCGATCCCCCGCCGAATCGCCCGGGTTGGGTCATCGGAGTGGCAGCCTTGGAACGCGACGCGAAGCCCAGCCTGTTCCTGTCGCTCTCCAACGTGGCGATCGCCACCTCCGGCGACTCCTGGCAGTTCGTGGAGATTGGGGGAAAGCGATATTCTCACCTGGTCGATCCCCGCACGGGAATCGGCCTGACCGACCACAGCAGCGTGACCGTGATCGCCCGAGATGCGATGACCGCCGACGGATTGGCGTCGGCCGTCAGTGTTCTGGGGCCGGAGGCGGGACTCAAGTTGATTGACGGCATGGACCGGGCCGCGACCTTTATCGTGCGGGCGCCCGAAGGATCTGTAGAAACCTATCGCTCGGCGCGCTGGAAGGACTACCCGGAGGTCAAGCCGGAAGGACTGTGATTCTTCCGCAGCATGTCGCCTGCCTGCCGCGAGGAATCCCGTCTCAGGGAGTCACGGGCTGTTTCTGCCGCGACTTGGCTTTGGCCGGTTTCTTTTTCGCCGTCGGCGTCGGTGCGGTCTTGGCGGCCAACTGGGTCGTGGCTTCGAGCTCGCTGTTCCAAAGGCCTTCGAGCTCCTTGGCCTTCTCCGGACGCTGCTGAGCCAGGTTGCGGGATTCGGCCCGGTCATCTCGCAGATCGTAAAGCTCCCACGGATCGTCCTTGGCCGCCACCAGCTTCCAGTCGCCGACACGAATTGCCCGATTCCCCTCGTGGAGCCACCATAACAGATCCCGATCGACGGTGACGTCTTCACGAAACGCGGGGAGAAGACTGTGACCCGGGGCCGGCGGAATCGGTTCTCCGTTCCACTCGGTCGGCTTTTCGATGCCGACGACGTCCAGAACGGTGGGAACGAAGTCGATCACGTGGGCCGGGGTGTGCCGCAGTTCCCCGCGAGCCCCGATGCCGGCGGGCCAGTGCACCACCAACGGCGTGCTGATGCCGCCTTCGTGGCCCCAGGTCTTGTGCCGCCGAAACGGCGTATTGCAGGCACTGGAGAAACCGGGCCCCAGGCAGAGATAGGTGGCGGCGCTGCCTGGAGGCGCCGTGGGGTCATGCCCGCCGTGACGCACCATGATCTCCGCGCTGGCCCCGTTGTCGGAGGCGAAGAAGATGAGCGTGTTCTCAAACACTCCCATGGCCTTGAGTTGGGCGATCAGTCGGCCGATCTCGCGATCCATGCAATCGACCATGGCGGCGTGGATCGCCATCTTCGTGGCCTGAAACCGTTGCTGCTCAGGGGTCAAATCGTTCCAGGGGAGCGGGCGGTTGATCTCGCCCGGCCCGAGCTTCTCCAGGGCCTCCGGAAAATCGTACGGAGGTCCCACATCGGGCTCCAGTTCGGACCGCGTTGTGTTGAGCAGATTCATCTCCTTCTGCCGGGCGAACCGCCGCTGGCGCATGACGTCCCAGCCGTCCAGATACTTGTCTCGGTACCGGGCGATATCTTCCGGCAAGGCGTGCAACGGAAAATGCGGCGCGATGAACGCCACGTAGTGGAAGAAGGGCCGATCGGAGTACTTGTCGGCGTGTTCGCGCAGACAGTCGATGGCGTGATCGACCACCGCGATCGTGGCATAATAGCCCGACTCGCCCTCGTCCGACGTCACCGGAACGTCGTCAAGCCAGTTGCCTTTCGCCGTGAAGAAGTTGCCCTGATTCCTCATGTCGAGCGACTTGTCGAACCCCCCGTCGAGCACCTTGCCGTCGATATGCCATTTGCCGCTGTGGTAGTTGCGATAGCCGATCGGCTTGAGAAAGTCGGGCAGCAGCCGCGCCCAATCCTGGCGAACGCCCCCGCCCCCGCCGCCCAGGCCCGGCAGGGCATCTCGGTGTATCTGCTGGGCGTAGTAGCCGGTCAGCAGCGCCCCGCGGGTGGGCCAGCACCGGGTCGTGTTGTAAAACTGGGTGAACCGCAACCCGTCGGTCGCCAGGGCGTCGACATTCGGCGTCGCGATCTCGCCGCCGTAGCATCCCAGGTCCGAGTAGCCCATGTCATCCGCCAGAATGAAGACCACATTGGGCTTCTCGGCGGAACGGACGCCCGTGGCCGTCGCCGCCAGGCAGCAGATCATCAAGAGACAGGACGTCGTTTTCATCGTGGGTCCTCTGCGATTGGCGTTGTCCAACGAATCTGCACAATGGGTCGCCAGGCCGCCTGGTCGGGCGCCCACCAGATCATAACGCAGAAGACGACCCATGTCGCCACAGCGTGCCCGGTAACAGGCCAGAACCGGCTTCCGGGGAGGCATCCCTCCTCGATACGGTAAGAATTCAGCGGGCGGTGAAGCGGCCATCAGTCCTCGTAGGCCGCCTTGCCCGCGGAGAGTTGGTCCTTCAGGCGGCGAATGAGATCCTTCATGTCCTCGGCCTGCTCGTTCACCGCCTTCGCATACGCATTGTAGACGGTGGGCGGTTTTTCCGCCGAACGCTTCGTCTGCTGCACCGCCCGGAGCAACGCCTCGAAGCTGCTGGCAATCGACCGATCGAACTCCTGGCTCTCGCTCAGATGCTTGACGTTCGCTTCCATGTTCGATTCGCTCGCCCGCATGATCTTCCGGAAATCATCCTCCTCAAAGGCAGCGTTCAACGCCCGGACGACTTCCTGCGGCAGCAGCGGAATGCGAACGATCCTGTTCAAAGTCGACCGAGGAACCTGCCCCATCCGAATCCGCCTCTCGATGTCCTCGGCCTGTTGGCGCACCCCTGCCGGGACATTCATTTGCAGTCTGATCAGGCTGATCCCCGCGACGAACGACATCCGGTCGACCAGCACGTTCGCCAAGTGCCGGTCGCTCACCCGGTTCACGTCGGATTCCGACTGCTGCCCAACCTGGGCGAGGGCATGGCTCAGGTCGGTGACGGGGATCCCGAATGCGATCCCCTTCTGTGCGACCGCACCGAAGCGGCCCGCGAAGCTGTCGTCGAGGCCCCGCAGAGCCTGGCGGATCTCGCTTTCGCCCTGCTCGGTGGCCTTCATGGCGATCACCGCCACCACGGCCCCTTCGTAGTTCATCGCCGGACCGCCGCTGCTGCCGGGGTTCACCACGCCGTCGATCTGATAAAAGTCGCAGTTACCCGTGTGCACCACGGCCCGGATCGTTCCCGCGGTCACGGCGTCGCGCAAGACGATATCTGTCTCGCCGAGAGACGGGTTGCCGACGATCACGACCTTCTCGCCGCGGCTGAACACGTGACTCTCGACGATCGGAATCGGCGCCTGGTCCGATTTCACCTCCAACAAGCACAGGTCCCGGACGGGGTCTTCAAACAGCACGCGACTTGCTCGATATTTCTGGGTGCCGGCCGCCGAAAAATGACATTCCAGCTCGTCGACGTAGGCGCCGTCAACCACGTGGGCGTTCGTGGCTACCAGATTTGGTCCCACCACGAACCCCGTGCCGGAACCGAGCGGATGCTCGATGATGCAAACCGATTCCTTGCTCCGCCGGACCGCGTCGGGTAGTTCCTCAAGCGAAATGGTCGGAATCGGCCCGGTTGAGGCGAAACTGCTGGGGGGCTGCTTCTCCTCTTCGGGCAAAGCAGGTTTCGGCTCGGACGGTTGCGGCTGGGGTGGACCTCCCGGACCAGGCGTCCACGGTCTGGCCCATGGGGGGATTTTACTGCGTCCATCCGCCATCGTCCGTGGATCGGAATAAGGAATGGACGTGCCGGGATCGATCTCCTTGATCTCCATCCTGCCGATTCGTGCAGGTCCGCCTTCATAGCAGGTCACGGCAAGCCGGTCGGCAGGAAGGTCCTGCCAGGCCGTGCGGTCGAGTGACAGACGCTTGGCGGAACCTTTCCAGTCAATGATTCGCTCTCCGTTACAAGTGACATGGACTCGCGATCGGTTCACGGTGCACACGATGGTGGTGGCCCTGCCGCGCTGAAAAATCTCTCGCTCCCGAGTCGTTTCGTTGGCGTCAGCCGTGCGGCCGCCGACGAGATTCAAACCATTGATGTGGCGCCCGTAGCCGTCCAGCACCAACATCACCTGTTCGTTGTCGACAACCAGGCAGAGATGGATCGGATTGTTCGACCTTGGCTCGACAACCACAGTCCACTCATACCCGGCCGGCGGCGCCTCGGGCACGACCAGGGCCCATCTCGCCCCGCCCGGGCAGTCAAGACTCGATCCCTCCCGCGTCCACTTCACACCAACGGCGTCGCGATCCGGATCGATCCGCGCGAGCAAGTCGGCACGCTCCGGCGATGGCTCCGTGCCGGCCGTCGCCGTGCTCGTCATGGCCAACGGCGGGTCAAGTGATGTTGATCCGGGAGATAATGTATCGGAGGTCGCCGGTTCCGCAGATTCCGATTCATTTTCCCCCAACAGAGGGACAGAAAAGTCCAGGAGACTCTTCGCCGCGCTGGAGTCGGACGTCCGAGATTCAATCGACGAAGTCTCAGAGGTGTTTTCGTCGTCCGGCGCTGCGGGCACGGCCCACGCATTCGTCTCGTCCGGATTCACAGCAACGTCGCGTCCCCTCGAAAGCAAGAGAACGATCACAACAACCAAGAGAAGAGCCACAACCCCGCCACTGGCCCCGACGACGTATACCAGCGTACGATCCTGCTTCTTGCGCTGCGGTGAACCCAGCGGGTTGGTTAAAGTGGAGCGGCGAGGATTGCTCGCAGGCTGACTGCCCAAACCTGCCGGCCGATTACCTGAACTGGTCGGTCGACTCCCCGAACTGGCCGGCTGGGCCGCGCGGGGTGTCACAGGACCCGGAACCGAAACCACCTGAGAGCAATGGGGGCAACGAACCAAGCTGCCCGGCACCGCCGATGCCTCGATACGAAACTTCCCCCTGCACGCCGGGCAAACGAGAATTCTCTCCATGAACCGTACCCCCAGAAAGAACGCAGATTAATGGAGCCCCTTACACGGTAAACACACGCCGCGCAGTGGGGGCATACCAACGTTTCGCGCCAGCGACCAAACGTTCTGGCAAAACGATCCCACCGTGGCTGTTCAAACCCCGGCACGTGCCGAGACCCAACTCAAACAGCCCAGATACTCACAGACTAGCAGAATTCGCGGCGATTGCAAACATTCCCCCCCCCGGTGAAATCTCCTAGAGATCGGCTAAAGAACGTTCTTCGCCTATTGAATCGGCCAGACCCTCATTGATCAACCTTCCACCGTCAAAAATGCCCTGCTCTCCGTTCCCGCCTCCCCTCTTATCTGAGCCTCGAATTCCTGCAATAATCGTCCCATGAACACCGATCAAATTCAAAGACTGAAGGTCCTCCCCCGGCGCGACAGCGAAATCTGGCAGGGCGGAGTGTTCTCCATTTCAATCTCAGAACCAGGCGCAAGTGTCGCTCAGAATTCACTTTACGTCCCCGTCTGGTTGGCGGTCCGCGACGATAAGGTCCATTCGGGCAAACTGCAAATGTCCGGACCAGCCGACCCGGCCGAAGCGGTGTCGGCTCTGCTCGATTTCGCCCTCGAAAGCCAATGGGGAGGATACCGCCCCGGTATCGTCGAAGTGATCGACCCCGACTTGGCCCGGCAACTCGCATTTCTGGCTGAGGCCGGAATCGAGGTTCGCCTCGTCGAGCAATTGGCAGCAATCGACGAAGTCATAGAATCCTTGAGGAAAGACTTCGCCGAGCGCTTCGGCAACCGACCTCAAGTCCCTGCTCCTCTAGACGGTCGCGACGTTACCGTGGAACGAATGCGCTCGTTTGCAGAAGCGGCCGTCGACTTCCATCGCGCAAAGCCCTGGCAGTACTTGACCGACGCAGACTTGATTCGCATCGAGAAACCCGAACCGCCCCAGGGAATGCAGTATGCCACCCTGCTTGGGGCAGGGCGAGCCGTGTTCGGCATGAGCTTCTACCGCACCCTTGACGATTATGCCGCACTCCGACGTTTCTCGGACACCGGAGATTTCGCCAACAGTGTTTGGCAGGTTACCTTCACGGCAATCAATGAACTCCCTCCCGCCGATGAGGAACTCTGGCGGCAACACGACCTGCCGCGAGCCGCGGGAGATATCTGCCCGCTCGCCATCTGGATTGGCCGCAAGGGAAAGATGAAGCGGGCCTCGGCCTCGCAACTGGCGTTCCTCGAAGGAGTCCTCCGGGCTTGGGCCGCCACGACCGAAACCGAGATCGATTCGGGACGCTGGCAGAAGACCGTCCGCACGTTTGACGGCGAGTCGGAATACACCCTCACTCTCCCCGACCTCTTGAAACACCCCTCGCACCAGGAATGGATGCGGCGAGGCTTCGAACCGGATCGCCGGGCACACGAGCGGACTTTCACCGACATCAATCGGTACTTCGCCGAGCATCCACCAGCCAGCGTGGATGAGATGAACGCGGTGCTCAACCGGCGGTTCGTCGGGCGACGATACGACCAGTCGGTGACCAAGGCCGAAACGCCGTTGGAACGAGCCCAGGAGTTGTGCTACGACGCCTTCGACACTCATGGCCGGCGACGCGTCCAGTTGGCTCGCCAGGCCCTTGAACTCTATCCGGATTGCGCCGACGCCTACGTGATCCTGGCTGAACAGGCCGGCACGCTGGAAGCGGAACTGGAGAACTACGCGAAAGCCGTCGAATCCGCCGAGCGGGCACTGGGCCGCGAGGCGTTCAAGGAACACGCCGGCCATTTCTGGGGCGTCACCGAAACTCGCCCCTACATGCGAGCGCGGGCCGGCCTGGCTCTGTCCCTTGAAGCAATGGGCCGGCTGAACGAGGCGGCCGATCACTATCAGGCCTTGCTGGAGTTGAATCCCAACGATAATCAGGGCCTGCGTTACTCCCTGATGCCGTTGCTCCTCCAGTTGAACCGCGACGCAGACGCCGCCCGGCTCCTCAAGGCCTACGACGAAACCTCCGCCAACTGGACGTACGCCCGGGCGCTTCTGGCGTTCCGCCTGAGCGGTCGCTCGGTGGCGGCTCGCCGGGAGTTCAGGACGGCCTTCCGCAGCAATCCCCACGTGCCCGATCTTCTGCTCTCCGGTGCCGAGCTGCCGCCGCCGCCACACTACGAATTGGGGAGTCCCGAGGAGGCAATCGTCTGCGCGGAAGAGCTGCGCCATGCTTTCGAGGAGACGCCGGAGGCCATGGATTGGCTGGCCACCGAATATCAGCAGCGACAAAGGGACGCGGAAGCGAAGCAAAAAGAGCTGCGGCGGAAAGAACGCCAGAAACGCAAGCGGAAGAAGCGGTAGAGCCTGCCCCAAGAGTTCCTCGGGAAATGCGGATGGATGCTCATCGACGCGACAGGCTGACCGGCCGGCTCTGCGTGGTGGCCGCGGCGCTCATGTGGAGTTCGTGCGGGCTGTTTGCCCGGGCGCCGATCTTTGACGACTGGCCGGTAACACAGCGAGGACTCCTGTTCGCCTTCTGGCGGACCGCATTCGCGGCCCTGGTGCTGCTGCCCACCGTGCGCCGGCCGCGGTTTCGCCCCATGCTGGTGCCGCTGGCCGTCTGCTTCACGCTCATGAACGTCACCTACCTGAGCGCCATGATCCTGACCACGCCGGCCAATGCGATCTGGCTCCAGTCGGCGGCGCCCTGGTGGGTGTTTCTCTTCTCCGTCGCCGTGTTTCGGGAACCCGTCGTTCGCCGCGACCTGATCCCTCTCGGGTTCGGCATGGCCGGAGTCGGCACAATTCTCGCCTTCGAAATCCTCGCCCACCCCGACCAGAATCTCGCCGGCATCGCCTGCGGCGTTGCGTCGGGAGTCGCTTACGGCGGCGTCGTGTTCTTCATGGGAAGACTCAACACCGAAAACGCCTCGTGGCTGGTCGCCTTGAACCATGCCATCGCCGCCGCCGCCATGTTCCCGCTGGTCCTCTACTTCGGTCTCTGGCCTTCCCCGAACCAACTCTTCGTGCTGGCGGCCTTCGGCGCCCTGCAGATGGCGGTGCCCTACCTGCTGCTGATTCGCGGACTGCGCTCGATCCGCGCCCAGGAGGCGGTTTCCATCGGCCTGATCGAACCCGTGCTCATGCCGCTCTGGACCTACCTGATCTGGGGCGTAACCGCCGCCTGGTGGACCATCCTCGGCGGCGCACTGATCCTCATCGGCCTGCTCTACCGCTACGTGTATCTTGACCTTCGCGAGCGCGGCTGGAGAGGCTCGGGACAGCCGCCAAAGCTGGGACATTGAATCCGGCATCCACAGCCAATGTCATTCGCCCCCGCCGGCACGGATGCAGAACAAGTGCTTGTCGCCGCGAAGATACAACCGCCCGTCGGCAATCGCCGGCGAAGCGCGGCATTCTTCGCCGATCGCGTTCGTACCGACGACCTCAAGTTCTCGCCCCGGACGAACGAGCGTCATGGTGCCGTCGTCGGCCAGAAAGAACACCAGCCCCTTGGCGGTAACGAGGGACGCGCTGAAATGATCGCCCAGGCGTTCCTGCCAGAACCGCTCGCCCGTGGCGGCGTCGAAGCAGTTGCCCGTCCCCCGGTCGTCGGCCACGACCAGATAGCCGTCGATCACCGACGGAGACGGGACGTAGCACCGCACGTTGGTCACATGCCAGGCGACGTGCGTGTCGGTCACGTTCCCCTCACCGTCCGGCCGGATGGCCATGGCGTGATAGGTGGGGAAGCCGGCCACCATGTAGAAATACGTGCCGTCGTAGACCATGGAGGCCACGTACTGTTCCGTCGGCCCGTCGATCTTCCAGTGCCGCGCACCGTCGTTCGGATCGAGGCTCACCACGCAGTGGCTGCCCGAAAATACCATCTGCGTCCGCCCGTTCGTCTCGCGGATCAGGGGCGGGGTATAGCTGCGAGTCTTGTGCTCGCGAGGCCGTTTCCAAACGGTCTCGCCGCTCGCCTTGTTCAGGGCCACGATGTACGAGTCGCCGTCGTGATCGCCATTGACGATCAACTTGTCCTTGTACAAGATCGGACTGCTGCAGAACCCGTGGCAACTGGCAAACGTCCCCGGCCGGACCAGCCAGCGCTGGTTGCCCTCGAAATCGTAAGCCGCCACGACCATCCGCCCGGAGGTGATGGGGCGAGGCTTCGAGGTGTTGAGCGATTCAACCATGTTCCCGTCGACTTCCTGGAAGGCGACGTAGACCAGTTCGCCGTCGGTGGCCGGCGTGCTCGAAGCAAAGCTGTTCAGTTTATTCTTCGTCTCCAGGGGTGACGTCAGAACCGTCTTCTGCCAGACCTGCTTGCCCGTCCGGCTATCGTAACAGAGCAGAATCCGCTCCTCTTCTTCTTCCAGGCACGCCACCAGGAACAGTCGATCGCCGTAGACGATGGGCGAGGCGTGGCCGACCCCCGGTACGGCCGTCTTCCAGGCAACGTTCTTGCCGGAGGAACCGTCCCACTCCAGAGGAATGCTTGTGTCGAGACTCGAGCCGTCGCCGCGGGGGCCCCGCCAGCCCGGCCAATTCTCGGCGTCCACACGCGGGGGAAGAACGAAGGTGAAGAACAGGGAGAATAGAAGAAAGAGGTTCATCCGGAATTCGCGTAGGGTGCGCGCATGTTTGTGAAGGTTGGGTTGCGGGCTTGCCCCGCTTTGGTGTCTTTGTGCTGCACTTGTGCGCATGGTGCGCGCATGTTTGTGGGAGCCGACCTGGGACCCGAGCCAGCAATTGACGCCGCAGAAAGACGGCAGTCTGGTGGCCGAGTTTCAGTTGGACGGGACGCGGGAGGTGAAAGGAATCAGGGGTTGGGGGTTTGGGAGTCGGGGTCGGCGGGCGATTCGGATCTTCGAAGTTTTACCGTTCGGCGTCGATCGCAAGGGTCTTCGACCATCTGATTGTAACTGGTTGTTGCATAGGAACTTCGGATCGTTCGCCGGGCGTGCACGGTGAGGGCCCCTCTCCGGTGGTAGTTACGGTTTTGTCTATGGTTTTTTCTTCATGGGCGGACGAATGCGAGTTGAGAGGACAGGGAGTCCCTAGTATATGATACGCCTGTACAGTGACTTATTCCATGGTGGGTGGGATTTTTTGCAAAGTTTTGGTTCATCCGGTGCAAGCGTAGGTTCCATCCTCACCGCGGAGTACCGGTGCCTCTTCTCTTGTTGCCGACGCGCCCAAAGCTGGGCAAGCCCGCAACCCAATCTTCACAAACATGCGCGCACCATGCGCACAAGTCCAGCACAAAGACACTAAATCAGACTTTCTCATCGGGATTCCGGTCGGGAGAGTATTTAGGGAGATGAAACACGTGCAAGCGAGGTTGGCTCGCGATATACGCTTTCGTTCTTTTCGAGACATGAGGAGGTGCCTGGTCCGTCACCACGACCAGGCGAACGGTCACCGATACCGCACTCCCGCAGAACCACACTTGATCCTGCTGGGTGTCGCGCGATGGTCGGGAGCCGTTCGCGGTGCGGGGTCGACTCGGGAGAGTCACCCCACGGGAGAGCACAACTGCACATGAACACGCTGCATTCCGCGGCGCCGGCTTGGGACGGGGCTATTGCTCCTGCTCCACGATGTGCGGCGTGACGGCGATCACCAGTTCGCCGCGATGGTCGCCGTCCTGAAGGGCCAGGCCGCCGATGATCACTGCCTGGCCCGGCGGGATCCTGACGGTGGTCTGAACCATCATGGTGTCGATCTTCGGGCTGCGAACCACGTTGCCTTTCGCATCCACACCGATCGGAATGCCCTGGTGTTCGGGGCCGAGGTCCGATTTCTCGGCGTCAATCTCCATGGTCACGACGCCATCGGGCGCAATCCGCGGCGTGATGCCGACGATCAGGCCGACGTTCTCCAATCCAGTGGCTGCGACGTTTCCCTCCTTGATGCCCGTGACTCTCGGCACGCGATGACCGATCTGCAGGAAGGCCGGCTGGTTGTCGAGGGTCATCACCTGAGGCCGGGCGAGGATCTTGACGGCGCCGGACTTGCTGAACTGCTCGATCAGTTCGCAGGCTTCCGCATGGGAGCAGGTCAATTCGGGCCCTTCCGGATTGGGCGCCAGCAGTGAGAGCCCCTCGCGCGACTCGATGAGCCCGATGACCACTTGAATGCAGACCATAGGCGGCTCGGCGTCGAGTTCCTGGACCAGTTTGACGGTCTCGTGGATCTGATCCGGCGTGCCGCTGATGATCAGGTTGTTGCCGACGGCCTCAGCCAGCACGACGACGTTTCCGGCTGCCCGATCGGCAGCCCATTCGCTGCGTAACAGCTCGTTAACGGTCTGGGCGATATCGACGGCCGGTGCGTGGGCCAGGCGATAGACGAGGCGTTCCCGCGGTTCGGGTTTGGCAACCTGCCGGACGAGCGGCGGTTTCTTTTCCGGTTGTGCCACGTCTTTCTTCGCGTTCGATCTGGCTTCCTGCAGAGCTCGCATTCTCTGGAAGTAGACACGCGGGTCCTCATGTGCCTGTAGTTGGTCCTTGGCCGGGGCGTCGTCCGACAGTTTCCACCAGGGCAGTTGTCCTTGTGAGGTCGGCTTGTCTTTCGGCTTGTCGGGTTCCTGAGCCGTCACCGTGCCGGCTCCCAAGGCCACCGCCAACACCAATGCGTAGTGGAGCACTCTCATCGTCGAATCTCCTTCCACCTGAGTTGAAACCCCCGAGATTCTGCGGGCGACCGGACCGCCTTCTGCCAGTCCAGCGCCCCATATGACGGCCATTGTAGTGACCCGTCTGAGCGGGGGCAACGAATTAGGCGAAATCGCGGGCGTTCAGTGTTTCGCCAGGTGAACCTGCCGTTCGGCCGCCTGACGAAGTCGGGATCGACTCACCTCGGCCGCGGGCGGAGGGCCGGCCGCCAGGTCGACCCAGGCGGGAAGCTCGGCAATCGGCACCATTTCGATGGCCTCCCACGGGCAGACCAGCATCGTATAGGTGCTCGATTTCTTCTTGGGCAGGCGGATGCAGAGCCGGCAGCCGATGCAGCGGTCCCAGTCGATCTCGCACCACCCCTGCAGGCCGGGAGACTCCGCGTATTGGCTGACCGGCACGATGCAGTCGACCGGGCAGACCTCCACACAGGCCCGGCAGCCGGTGCAGTTGTCGGCATCGATGGCCGCCAGTTCGGCGGGCAGCTTTTTTCGCGGATTTCTGACTGGTTCGGCCATGTTTCGGCTCAGGTTGGCGTTTCGCGCCGTTGCATTGGGGGCAGGGTCCGTTCATGATAGTAAGGTTTGCTGCCGCTTTGAAGGTCGCACACTAACCCGAAGCGCCAGCGAGGACAGACGATCTTCCACTTCAGACCACCTGTTGGAATGCCTTCTATCCTCTGCCCTCGCTCGCGTTTCGGGTTGCTGTTGCCCGTCATTTCACATTCGCTAACAGGAAAGAAGACCTATCCATGAAGAATGCACTTTGCCTGGCTGTTGTCACCTGCCTGGCCCTTGGCTCGTGTGCCGTGGGCGACGACGAATTCAGACCGATCTTCGACGGCAAGACGCTCGACGGTTGGAAAGTCAACGAAAGCGGTGAAGGCTTCAAGGTCGAAGACGGCACGATCACCGGCCGCGGCGGCCGCTGCCACATCTTCTACGTCAAGGAAGAGTTGAAGGACTTCGAACTGAAAGTCGACGTCAAGATCAACGACGGCGGCAACTCGGGCGTCTACTTCCACACGGCCTACCAGCAAGAGGGCTGGCCCGAGGCGGGACACGAAGTGCAGGTCAACGCCACGCACCGCGATCCGGTCAAGACCGGCAGCCTCTACAATCTGGTCAAGCTCTTCGAGTCGGCCGGCAAGCCCGACGAGTGGTTCACCCTGCACATCGCCGTCAAGGGCGAGACGTTGCGGGTGAGCGTGAACGACAAGGTCTTGTACGAGTACGTTCAACCGCCCGGAGTTACCATCCCCCGCCGCATCAACCAGGGAGTGATCGCCTTCCAGCAGCACGACCCGGGAAGCGTCGTGCACTACAAGAACATCTTGCTGAAGAAGTAGGATGGACCGAAGACGTAGGGTGACTGTCCCTGGGATTTCAGGCACCCGGAGTGTAGGCTGCAAGTGGATCACTCCAGCCCCCGTTGCACCACCCGCACCATGGTCACTGCCATATCGCCCGGGGCTGGGTTCAGACGCGCCCAGTCGACCATTGCCCCACGGACTGTGATCGCCGGATCGAAACGTTTCGAGCCCCAGGTGACGTAGCCGGAGTAGTCGACCGGCTTGACGTGGGCGGGGAGGGACCAGTCCCAGCCTTCGCGGACGACGGGGGCGTCGGCGGCGTGCACACTGACTGCAAATAGTGGGGTAAAAATAGCGAGAAAGAATGTGTGACGGGTCATGGTATCTTGCGGCAGCAGGTGGAACGGTGTATAGGATGGCAAGTTCAGTAATCAATCGCACAATACGGCAACGCCTGTTTGAGCTTCTCAACACCCCCGGGGGTAACCCGTGTGTTGCGTACGGACAGGTGATCGAGTTTTCGCAGCTCAGAGAGACATTCGAGATCGGCATCTCCGATTTCCGTATTGCTCAGGTCCAGAGCTATGAGTCCGTCCGCGCGGGCAAACGGTACAGATCCCAGATGGGTGATGTCCGTATCGGACAGATCCAGGTTGCGTATCCACGCACCGTCGAGCAACGTCAGGTCGGAGTCCGTGACCTTCGTGCCCGACAGATCGAGGTTCTGCACGCCATAGTCCTCACATTTGACCCCTTGACCGAGATCGGAAAACGTCTCGATTCTACCTCCCAGTCGGCTGGCCACGCCCATGACCCGCAGCGTCGATTGGTGCCTGTTTTTCAGGTTGGCAGGGGTAGATGCAAAGAAATACTCATCGATGATCCGAGCGTACGGCAGAGATCTCCGGCCTGCTTCTGTGACCCGCGTCCAACTCACGTCAATATCCTGGAGGCCGCGCAACGCTCTGAGATGTTCCAGTCCTGCATCCGTCACCGTGGTTCTGCTCAAGTCCAGCAATTCCAGATTGGGAAAGCGATGCAGAGCCGTCAGGTCTTCATCGGTGAAATGGCGGGGAACCACAAGGCGCCTCAGAGGCGGCCCTGCGATGTGCCCCAGTCCCTCGGTAGTCGCCTGGTCCGGCAGGTACAAGTCTTCCAGCACCTTGAATCTTCCAGCCTGCCTGAGTCCTTCATCGGTCACCAACGTCCTGTCCAGACGGAGAAACCGCAATCTCGGGAACGCTTTCAGATGGAGAAGCGTTGCATCGTCTGCCCTTGTATTCGAGATGTCGACGTAGGTGATGTCATTGTAGTAGTCGTCGCCCAGGAGCTTCCTCAGCCAGATCGGGCCGGCTGGTACACCGGCAAGAGGCCAACGATCTTGACACTCGTAAAGAACCTTCACGTTTCCCAGCTTGGCCAACTCGGAAACTGCCTGCTTCTGGCGCCTCGCCTTATCCATACGCACAGCAAACCAAGAAAGTGGCAAACTCAGTACCAGGACGGCAATGAGCAGCGACCTCAACCTGAACTGAAACCACTTTCGGCGTTCCGGGACATCGTCACTCATGGCACAAAACCCAGGTCTTGCGACAAAGCTTGAGAGACTACCACTTCGCTTCCACCTCTCGGGTAATGCTGAAATCAATCCGGCCTGCCGGCAGATCGGGTTTTCCCTCGAGGCGGAAGGCCACTTCGTGCTGGCCGGCGGGGAGATCGGGAACCGTGTCCGGGGTGCGGTAGGGGGAGCCGTCGGGTTTCAGAACGGCCCGGCCGTCGATCAGGATCTGGGCCTCGAAGGGCTCGGTGATAAAGCTGACGGCAACCCGTTCGGCCTGATTTTCGACGGCGGAGGGTGGCGAGGGACGTCGGGTGTTTCGCGCCGCGTCGAGCAGCGTTCCAACGAGCACCGCGAACAGGACCAGCGCGGTTCCAAGGACGATCAAACGCAGCGTCGGAGAATGGGTCCACGAACGTTGGACGTCGTGGATGAGTTCGTCGAGCAAACGCTCCATTGCTTCGGCGTCGGCGGGGCGCTGCTCCGGCTCGCGCTGGCAAGCGGCCAGGGCCAGCCGGTTGAGGATCGCCATTTGCCGATCCGTGCGGATCGTTTCGGCACGATTGCCGAGGGTGGGAAAGCGGCGGGCGGGCAGCCCGGTGAGCATTTCGAAAATGACGAGCCCGGCCGCGTAGACGTCGGCGTGGGTGTCCATGCGCCCGTCGGGAGGCATGTAGGTTTCGGTGCCGATTCGCGAAACGGCGCCGTGCGCCTCGGTGAGCAGGCCGAAGTCGGCCAGTTTGAGCGTGCCGCCGACGAACAGGCAATTGGCCGGTTTGACGTCGCGGTGGACCATGCCCGCCTCGTGCAAGGCTTCAAGCCCGGCCAGTAACTCCTCCGTCAGACGCCAACATTCCTCCGCCGAAAGGGGGCCGGCGGCCAGACGCCTCTCCAGTGTGGCGGGTTGGTAGGTCTCCGTTGCCTCGGGGCGTCCACCTGCTGCATCGTCGGCCAGGTCCATCACGTAGAACAGGTGCTCTTCCGTTCGGCCCACGTGATGGATGTCGAGCAGGTTGGGATGCTTCTGGTGGAGGTTGGCCTCCAGACGGGTGAGCGAAGTGATCTCGCGGCCGGCTGGATCGGCGCTGCCGACCCTTTGCAGAGGAATTACTTTGATCGCCCGGAGATGTCCCGTCGCTCGATTCCGCGCCAGCCACACATCTCCGAACCCGCCGCGGCCGACCTGCCGCAGCAGGTCGAAGTCGGGGATCTCGGGTGGGGCTGGCTGGGAGAGGGACATTCGTGTGCCTTGGTATCCGACTTCATCTTTGGTGCAAGACGGGCTTCCAACCCGTCTGGACAGGATACAATCCTGTCCTACTACAGTTACTGTCCCAGGCCTGAATGCACGATCCGCGTCGTCAGCGACCGCTCGACGGCCGGGGCCGGTTGCGACTCGACGGCGCGCCGAAGCCGTTCCGGCAGTTCGCCGCGCTGGCGGTACGAGGCGCCGAGCTGTTCCAGCCGTTGCGTCACCTTGCGGCGGGCGAGGTAGACGGCGTTGCGGGATTGGCCGGTCAGGCGGGCCACGTCCGAGCCCGACATCCCTCGGATCGCCGAAAGCTCAAAGGCCTGGAAGGTTCGCGGATTGACCTCGCGACGAACCACGTCGAGGAGGACGACGAGCAGGGCCTCTTCGAAGGCCGACTCCCAGGCCTCGTCGGGGAGAGTCTCGTCCGATTCCGCCTCGGTGAGGGCGACGGACGGTTCGTCGCCGCCGGCCGCCCGAACCCGCTGGGCGGGCCGGCGACGATGTTGGGCCACCTTATTGCGGACCAGGGCCGCCAGCCAGTCGCGAAACCGGCCCCGCTCGGGGTCGTAGTGGAACACATCTTGCGACTGGAAGACGGCCAGCATGACGTCTTGGACGATCTCTTCGGCCGTATGCTCCGAGCAGCCGCGCCGGCGGGCGGCGCCGTAGACGACGCGCCAGTAACGCTCGAAGAACTCGTCCCAGGCCAGGTGATCGCTCCCCTGGCGGAGCCGCTGGAGCAGGGCGGGTTGGGTATCGCGTCCGTTGTTCACCACGTGTTTCCGGCGGTCCATGTCGAGCGAGTGGGAATGGTTCTACAGGCGTTCATTTTATTTCTCAGCAGGAAATTCGCAAGAAACCCGGAAAGATTCATGACGCGTTGCGCAAATACTCTTTCGGTGGGACGTGACCAAATCGTGGAGTCCGGGGCTCTCCGTTGGAGTCCAGGCTTCAGCCTGCAAGAGTGACAAAGAACCTGGCATTCCACCGAGCATTCACTGCCGCAGAGCGTGACGGCTGCATCAAGCAGGCTGAAGCCTGGACTCCAACGGCTACGAATTGTCGTGGTCTCGTGGTAGGCTGAAACAACGACTTGTCGGGGAACTCGATCATGAATGCGACTCTTCTTTCGGTGATGCTGGCAACGGTTTTCGCACCGCCGGCCACAACGTCGGCCGAGCGGTCGACGCGAATCTACGTGCGCACGACGCCGCCCGGTGCGTCGATCGTTTTGGACGGCAAGGAGTTGGGGACCTCCGACGGGTTGTTTCTCGTTCCGCCCGGCGTCCGCAAGATCACGCTGGAGATGGACGGCTACGATCCGCACGGCGAGACCCTTGACGTCAAGGAAGGTTGGATCACGCGGGTGGAAGTGCGGATGGTGAGGAAGGAAGAGAAGCCGTCCGAGGGTACGGCCGCGGCAGTTGCTTCAGAGATGCTCCACTTCGACCGCACGATCTACGATCTCGACGAAGGTCTGGGGCAGGAGGCGATCGACCTCGACACGGGCGCGCTCCACGATATTCCCAAGGAGATCGAGAAATGGACGCCCGCTCAACGGGGCAAATGGTTTGAAGACCGCGGGATCGACCTGGTGACCGATCACGCCAGCAACCAGTGGGCGTTGGGGCTGGTTGCGCCCGCGGTGACCCTCGTGCCGGCGGACGACGTGAAGCTCCATGAAGCAAATGAGCGAGTTGCCGAGGTTCTCGGCAAGAAGGACGAGCGGTTGAAAGGGATCACGATTCACCGCGAAGAGGGCATCGATTTCCTCTTGCTGCCCAAGGACTGCAAAGCACCCGTCAACTTCGCCTTCCGCACTGCCCAAGGCACCGAGGGTTTCTTGCAGATCGTCGAGTTGAACGAAGACAAGCCAAAGTCGATGCGGCTGCGGTGGAAGGTGACGAAACGGGCAAATGAGGCGCCCGCTGAAACAGCCGCCGCTGACACGACGCCGCGCAAGATCCTCCTCCCTGACGCCGACACCAAGGACACCGCGGTCATCCTCGATCTGGCCAGCGGCGAGATGCTCAAACTGCCCTGGGAGAGCGCGGATACGAGCGCCGCATTCCAGGAAACCGATCAGGATACTCGTCACTTCACGAAGCTGGGGAAAGGGGACTTGGGATTCGATTCGATGCTCTTCTGCCTCCGCGGCGGTGAAGTCGAACTGTTCGAGAACGGAACAGCCAAGCCCTACAAGGTGAACGGCCGGAAGGACGACGCCAAGATTTATCAACTCCCGAAGAATCTTCCCTGCGAGTTGGTTGTCACGACGCCCGAGAATCGCCGGTTCCTCGTGAAGGTCCTGGCCGAGACAGCCAAGGGCGGACTCGACATCGAGTATCGCCAACTCGGGGAGAAGGAATTGTTGTCTGTGTCGGAGACATCACAGCCTGCCGCGGCGTCTTCCGATCCGGAAGGCTTCGAGCCCGTGCGGACCTTGCTCATTCACGACGACAGCACGAAGGCAGCAAGCATGGTCGATCTCGACACGGGCGCGTTGTACCTTCGGCCCAGCGGTGAAGAAGCGAAGGGGATGAGCGCCGAGGCCTGGATGGCGAGCAAGGGCATCGACGCCGGCTGTGAGACCAACGCCGCCGCTCCCGGGCTCTGGGGCATCGACATGATCGTCCTGCCGGTAAGCGACGACGCCTGGGAGACGATGCCCGCGGCAGAGATCGAGAGCGAGCTTCGCGATGGCAAACCCGGCTCGCCAGCCATCATGAGCGCCCTGGGGGGGCTTCCTCGGACCTTCTGTTTCGCCACGCGTGAGGGGGGTAAGGGGATTCTGCAGATCGTGGGCCAAACCAAGGACGGGCGAGGGGAAGCCTTTGAAGTCAGATACCGGCTGCTTTCCCAGGATCGAAAGGTTGCCGAGGCGAAGGCCGATCTGGCCGCGGGCGTCCTCGATTTCCGCATCGCCGCCAACGACGAAGAGGCCAAAGCCTTTGAGAGGACCGGCAAGGATCTGGGTTGGTACGAATCGGCAACGGTGGACGCCGGCAACCTGGTGACCCGCCAACAGGGCAAACGGGTCGAGGTCCTGCTCTGGCAGACGCCGGAGAAGTCGATGACGGCCGGTGAGTCCGGCGGAAATGCCTGGCGGATCATTGAGGTGAGCGTGATCGCCGAGCCGGACAAGCCCGGCCGGATCGGCGTTGTCTTTGACGAGGAAGGCGGACGCCGCTTGCAGGAACTGACGGCGGGCAATATCGATCGGCGATTGGCCGTGCTGGTCGATGGGCGCGTGGTGGCTTGCCCAATCGTTCGTTCACCGATCAGCCAGCGTGTGGAGATTACGGGGGATTTCTCCAAGGAGGAGTTGGCCCGGCTGGCCGACGCGTTGCAGGCGGGCATGAAACCGGAGCGGCCTTCGGAACCGTGACAAACCCGACTCTCGTGGCCCTCGCCGACAGCGATGTACGCCGGTTTGAACCCACAGAGGGGGATCTATACCCGGTTTGTACGCTTGATCGGGGGGGACTGCGGGGTCGTTTCCTATTCTTGCTGACCGGCACAAATTACCGCTGCCTATCGCTGAGCACGGACGGGCTGCCAGGATTCCCGGTTGTCAGCCACCTTTTTACTTGCAAATTCCTTGGGTTTGTCTAAAAATAGGGGCGTTGAGCAGGAGACTGATCGACAGAGACCCTGGAACGGGAAGAGGCTCCGGAACGAGAAGAGCCCTCGGAGCGGTAAGAGACACCCTGTGGCACCGGCCGTTTGTGGCGGGTAAGCGGTCGGGGTGGTGAGTTCGCCATGATCCGCGTTTCCAGTTCCAGGAGTCATTCTCATGTCGCGCATCCCAACTAGGCGGGGCTTCACTCTCATCGAAATCCTGGTGGTCATTGCAATCATCGGGATTCTCATCATGCTTCTCTTGCCGGCCGTTCAGAAGGCGCGCGAGGCGGCCATCAGGACGCAATGCCAGAACAAGCTGAAGCAACTCGGTATCGCCCTTCACAACTACCACGACACCTACAAGTGTTTCCCCTTTGGCCGGGGTGGAACCATGGGGCCGTCGCGAGTCCTCACCAATCGAGAGACGATGTGCGGTCTGGTAGGGCTTTTGCCCTATGTGGAAGAAGGCCCTCTTTACGACGCCATCAGCAGTCGCTACGAGAACAGGGACGGATTTGTTTTCGCCCCGTGGGGCAGCCACCCAGACTCGAACACCTTTGCATCTGACCCCTACTACCCGCTGTGGGACGGTCACATCGACGCGTTTGTGTGCCCTTCGGACGGTGCAGGAGACAAGGGCAAGAAGGACGCCGACGATTTCGGGCGGGTCAGCTACGTGTTCAGCCGGGGTGACACCATCATGAGAAACGATCTCACGCCCCAACCCCGGGGCGTGTTCGGCTTCATGGTCAATACCAGTTTCTCGGACATCCAGGACGGTACGAGCAACACGATCATGATGTCGGAACGCCTGATCGCCACCAACGACAACTACACCAGAGTTCGGACGGGTATCGCGAGAAACCGGGGTGCGATCGGGGGCTCGGGCATTGGCGATGAACTCAGGGGCGATCCCAGCCGTTGTGCCATCTGCAAGGGAATGTACGGGGAATTGCTCTACGATATCGTCCCCCGACCGCTGAGCGGCGGGCGATGGTGCGACGGCCGGCCCGTCTTCACCGCGTTCACGACCGTGCTTCCGCCCAACGGGCCGAGTTGCATATCCGATCTGGATTGGTGGTACTGGGGGATCTTTACCCCGTCGAGCAACCATCCGGGAGGCGTGAACGGTCTGATGGCTGATGCGTCCGTGCAGTTCTTTTCGGACACGATCAACACGGGCGATTTGACTCTGCCCGAGGCCGTGTCGGGGCCGAGCCCGTATGGCGTGTGGGGGGCTCTAGGTTCCCGTTCGGGCGCCGAGATGATCAAGAATTTCTGAACGCGCTTGCGTGATTCAGCGAATCAAAGCGGCGTTCCGAGAAGGACGCTGCGACCGGCGGCCGCGCCAGGGGGGAGCGCGTCGCGCCGGTTTTTTTGCGCGCCCCTATTTGCTCACCAGTTCCAGATCGAAGCTTCCGGCCGAGCCCACGTTGATTTCCGCCTTAAGTCCCGAGGTCTTTTTCGACGCGTATTTTTCAGGAACGGTGTTGACGATCTTGGTGGCCGAGGGGCGATCTCCACTCTCCTTCAGGTAGGCTTCCATGGCGACCTGGCTTTCGAACTCCATGCCTGGTTCGACGACTTCCTTGTTGACGGTGACATGGTAAGTGCCTGGAATGATGCCGTCGCCCGGTTCGTAGGTCCGCAATTCGTAGCGGCCACGCTTGTCGCTCACGGCGAACGCCGCCGGACCGCTCACGTCGGGGCTGAAGCGGATATGGGCCCCCTCGAGCGGTTCGCCGTCAAGGGTGACCACTCCCGTAATCCTGACCATTTCCGGGCCGTCACGACGCGAATCGGGCGAGCACCCCGCCAAGCCCATGAGCACAGCCAAACCGACGAACGGGACAAGAACAGAGCAGCGACGCATGTGACTTCCCCCTCGTTCAATGAAGCCGGCGAGGCTGACGGAATCGCCGACATCCAAGGTCAGCACAAATCGGACGTCGCTCCCATGATCCGGGGACGACGCTACGCCACTGGGAGCCTATTTCACGAGACGCCCGCCGTCAATCCCTCGGCCCGGGAGGAGCGGCAAATTCCCCCCTTTTCTCGGATTCGCCCTCTTTTTCATTTGGGTTGAACGTTTCGCCTACTTGTTCTACAAAGACGTTTGGAGAAGCTCGGCAATGCGGCCTTCGTGCAAACGGCTGCCATGGCGATTTCGCGGGCCGCCTCGGCAACGGGACGCCGCTTTTTCAACGGGCTGGTCCGTTGGCCATTGTTTCATCCCATTTGCGTCGCACTTGTGTGAGGTTCGCATGAAGCCTTGTTCCGTCCCTCGCACCGCGTTCACTTTCGTCGAGCTGATGGTCGTGATTGCCGTGATCGGCGTGCTGGTGGCCCTGCTCCTGCCCGCGATTCAGGCGGCTCGCGAGGCAGCGCGGCGGTCGCAATGCAGCAAGAATTTACAGCAGATCGGCCTGGCGATGCAGAGTTACCACGACGCGTGGAGCGTGTTTCCCTTCGGCCAGGGAGGTACCGACGGCGGGACCGATCTGACCTGCAATATGGGCGAACTGAGCGGCTGGGCGCCCCTCATGCCCTACGTGGGCGATCCGCCGCTTTTCCGGCAGATCGATGAGCCTCAGACCTACGAGGATTTCTCCTTCTCCCGATTCGGCCCCCGGCCCGACGTCTCGGCGCACCCGGCCATCTCGAAGTACCGGCCCTGGTACTGTCAGCCTCGGATTCTGCTCTGCCCGAGCGATCCCGAAGCTCGGCAGGTCCCCGGCCGGCCCGGCCAGACGAGCTACCGCTTCTCTTGGGGTGATGTGATCGCTCACACGGAACAGCGAGCGGCGCCGCGCGGCGTCTTCGGGCGCAACTCGGGAGTCAGCATCGCCATGATCGCCGACGGCACGAGCAACACGATTGCCGTTTCCGAGCGGGTGATCGCCCCGCAAGGTCCGCAGGTGCGAGTGTCTGACAAATGGGCGATCGCGGCGGACGTCGAGGGCATGGAGGTCGGGCCGTACGTGAGCCTCCAGGTTTCCGCCGACCGGGCTCTTCTCAATCCGACAGGGGCGCTCGATATGTCGCCCATGATGTGGGCCAACGGGAGGCTGCCCTTCGGCGGCTTCACCACCGTCTCGGCTCCCAACTCGCCGGCCTGCATGGGCCCCGACGGTGCCGTCATCGACGGGCAACCGCGTTTCGACTGGGGAATCATCCCGCCCAGCAGCGAACATCCCGGCGGAGTCCAAGTCGTGCTGGCCGATGGTTCCACGCGTTTCGTCTCCGAAGTGATCGACTGCGGAGATCTGACGTTGCCTGAAGCGGTCAAGGGCCCCAGCCCGTATGGTGTGTGGGGAGCGCTGGGAACAATCCAGGGAGAGGAAATGTCGGCCGAACCTTCTTATTGGTAGCCGCAGAGTGGGTAGCACTTGCCGAGCGTCGCCATGGTCTCTTCAGCGTGCCGGCCGGCCGGGGAAGTCGACACAGAGCCGGGCAATATCCTTGCCAGACGGCGGGGATAGCGTAAACTTGGAACAACCGGCCCTTTCGTCGTTCGGAGAACCCTTGTGAAGATACGATTCCTCGGAGCCAATCGCCAGGTTACTGGCTCGAAGCACCTTCTTGACGTGGGCGATGCACGGATCCTGGTGGATTGCGGCATGTATCAGGAACGGGAGTTCACCGACCGCAACTGGGAGGATTCTCCGGTCGACGTGCGGAGTATCGACGCGATCCTGCTCACCCATGCCCACAACGACCATTGCGGCATGTTGCCGCGGCTGGTCAACCAGGGGCTGAAGGCCCCGATCTACGCCACCCAGGCGACGGCCGAACTGACCGAGATCATCCTTGAAGACTCGGCCCGGATCCAGGAAGAAGATGCCGAGTACAAGCGGAAGCGGCATCGCAAGGAAGGCCGCAAGGTCAAGCATCCGGTCGTTCCCCTGTTCACGCCGGCGGACGTGCGGAAGACGTTGCCTTTGCTGCAGCCGGTTCCCTACAACCGGGAGATCGCGATCAACAAACGGGTTCGCGTGACCTTTCACGAGGCGGGGCACATTCTCGGTTCGTCGGTAGTGGAGATCAACGGTTCGGCGAACGGAGAGACGCGGCGCCTGTTGTTCTCCGGCGACCTGGGGCAGCGCGACAAGCCGATCTTGCGGGATCCGGCCGTGTTCTCCGAGGCCGACTACGTGATCATGGAGTCGACCTACGGGGACCGCAACCACAACGGCTCGGTCGACGTGGAAGGGCGGCTGGCTCAGATCATCTGCGAGACGGTCGAGGCGGGCGGCAACGTCGTCATCCCCGTGTTCGCCGTGGAACGCGCCCAGGAACTCCTCTATCACCTGGGCCGATTGATTGGCGACGGGCGGATTCCCCAGGTCGACGTGGTCCTCAACAGCCCCATGGCTTCGGAGGTGACCAAGGTCTTTGAACGGCACCGCGAATGCTATGATGAAGAAGCCTGGGCGATGATCCATTCGGGGACGTCGCCGTTGCGTTTCCCCGGCATGCGGCTGGTACAGAGCGTCGACGAATCGAAGGCTCTCCATAAGAAGAAGCGGCCGTCGATCATCATGGCGACCTCGGGAATGTGTACGGCCGGACGCATCAAGCACCACTTGAAACACAACATTTCCCGTCGCGAGTCGACCATCCTGTTCGTGGGCTACCAGGCCAACGGCACCCTGGGACGCAGGATTCTCGACGGCGATCCGGAGGTCCGCATCCTGGGCAGCACGTATGCCGTCAAAGCGCGGATCGAACGGATCGAGGGTTTCTCGGGGCACGCCGACCGCAACGGCCTGCTCCAATGGCTCGGCGCCTTGAAACAACCGCCGCGGCATCTGTTCCTCGTTCACGGCGAAGAGAAGGGCGCCCTCAATCTGGCAGAGACGATTCGCGCGGAATGGGGTTGGGATGTCTCCGTGCCGAACTATCAGGACCGTGTGACTCTGGATTAGGTCTCATGAGTGAACCCAAGATGCTTCACGTATTCCGAACCACCGAAGGAATGGTCGTATGCCGCGACGGCGAGTGGATGCGGCTGCCGGAGCTTCTGTGGGACGAGTGGTTCCAGGCCGACTCGCCCATCGATTGGCTGAACGCCCGGCTCGCACACGCCCGTCCCAGCGGGCCACTCGACGTGTCCGTGCTGGCTCCGGTGGTTTCCCAAGAAGTCTGGGCGGCCGGAGTGACCTACTATCGCAGCCGGTCGGCACGGATGGAGGAATCGGACGCTGCCGCCGATTGTTACGATCGCGTTTATGCCGCGGAGCGTCCCGAGCTGTTCTTCAAGGCCACACCGCATCGCGTGGTGGGGACAGGAGGTTCTGTGCGGATTCGCCGTGACGCAACCTGGAACGTGCCCGAGCCGGAACTGGCGGTCTGCGTCTCCCGGTCGGGGCGGATCTTCGGCTACACGATCGGCAACGATATGAGCAGCCGCGATCTGGAAGGCCAGAACCCCTTGTACCTGCCCCAGGCGAAGGTCTACGATCAGTGTTGTGCCTTGGGGCCGGGGATCCTTGTTGACGGCGAGCCGTTGCCGCCCGCTACGGTGATCGAATTGACGATCGTCCGTGACGGAGCCGTCGCTTTCTCCGGTTCCACGCAACTGAGCCAGATGAAACGCACCCCTGAAGAACTGGTGGGGTACCTCTTCCGCGACAACAGCTTTCCCGCCGGCTGCTTGCTGCTGACGGGCACCGGGGTCGTGCCCGATGCCGACTTCACCCTGGCTCCGGCCGACGAAATTGACATTACTATTGAGCCCATTGGGACCCTTAAGAACCGAGTGATACAGGCACCGTGACCGTCGCGCTCGGCTGTAATCGTCAAGTAGGGAGCGTCTTGACGCACCAAGAGATTCCCAAAGAATGTAGTACGCTCCCAGAGAATCTGGTTTTTCGACAAACCTCGGTGCGTCGAGACGCACCCTACTCGTTTGCCGCGCCAAGAGTCACCAATCGTCCTGGAGGCCTCGTCATGCAACTTCACGGAAAGAACTTCATTGGCGGAACCCTGTCGGCTGAAGGAGAAAACACCTTTCAGGCCCGCAATCCAGCCACCTGCGAGCCGCTCGAGCCCCGGTTTCACGAAGCTCGAGCCGATGAGATCAACCGGGCCGCCGAGATGGCCGCCCTCGCCTTTCAGGAACGCGAGACTCGATCGGCCGAAACGACGGCCGAATTACTGGAGCATATTGCCGACGAGATCGATGCGATCGGCCAACCGCTGCTGGACCGGGCTGAAGCCGAGACGGGGCTGCCGCAGGGCCGGCTCAAGATGGAGCGGGGGCGAACCACCGGCCAGTTGCGGATGTTTGCCGAACTGGTCCGCGAGGGTTCATGGGTCGACGCCCGCATCGATCGGGCCGATCCGCGGAGACGCCCCCTCCCCAAGCCCGATCTGCGCCGCATGCTGATTCCGATCGGTCCCGTGGCGATCTTCGGCGCCGGCAATTTCCCTCTCGCCTTCTCGGTAGCCGGCGGCGACACGGCCTCGGCCCTGGCGGCCGGAAATCCGGTGATCGTCAAGGCCCATCCGGCCCACCCCGGGACGAGCGAGATGACGGCGGTCGCCATTCAGAAGGCGCTGGCCGCCACGGGGTATCCCGACGACTGGTTTTCGATGGTGCACGGCGTGCAAAACGAAGTCGGGCAGATCCTGGTCCGGCATCCGGGGATCCAGGCCGTCGGTTTTACCGGTTCATTGGCCGGAGGCCGGGCCCTGTTCGATACGGCGGCCTCGCGCGAAGTGCCTATTCCCGTCTATGCGGAGATGGGTTCGGTCAATCCGGTGTTCCTCCTGCCCGGTGCATTGGCCGAACGGGCCGACGAAATCGCCACCGGCCTGCACGCCTCCGTTACGCTCGGTTGCGGACAGTTCTGCACGAACCCGGGCCTGGTCATCGCCTTGGCCGGCGACGATCTCGATCGCTTCCTTGCCAGATTGAGCGAGTGCTTTGCGGCGGGCGGCCCATGCACGATGCTTCACGGGGGAATCTTGGAGGCCTACGAGGTGGGCATTGAAGACCTTTCGGCCAAGCCGTCGGTCGAACTGCTCGCCCACTCCGCTCCCGAACCCGCCGTCGGCAAGACGCAGGCGGCCACCGCACTCTTCGTAACCGACGCCGAACCCTTCATGAACGATGCCGAAATGGCCGAAGAGGTGTTCGGCCCTTCGACCCTCGTGGTTCGTTGTGAGACGGCCGAGCAGATGCTGGAACTGGCCTGTGGCCTTGCAGGCCAATTGACGGCGACCTTCCATGCCGGCGAAGCCGATCGATCGCTGCTCGATTCGCTGCGAACCGTCATGGAGGCGAAGGCGGGCCGGCTCCTGTTCGGCGGTTTTCCGACCGGCGTGGAAGTCTGCGCCGCCATGCACCACGGCGGCCCGTACCCGGCCGCGAGCGATCCCCGCTCGACCTCCGTCGGCACGGCCGCCGTCCTCCGCTTCGCTCGCCCCGTCTGCTACCAGGATTGGCCGCAGGACCAACTCCCTGCAGAGTTGCAGAACCACAACAGCCGCGGAATCATGCGGCAGGTGGACGGGGTGTTGACGCGGGAGGATGTGGCCGACTGAGGCGACTCGCTGCTAACTCCAAGCCATTGCCAAGAGTCCCCGCGTCGTGTGGTGACAAACGGGAGGGGGTCCCCCCAAGGTGGGTTGCCTGCCGAGTGCTGTGTCGCCTCGCGCTGGGAATTTCGGGACCGCATTGGCTCTTGACGTTGCAGGGTCCCGGCACTGATCCATGGCCCAGACGTTTGTCGTGCGGATATCGATGTTCATCGTGCGGATATCAAGGGTGTTCAGCATGGGGAATCTGGTTGACATCCCCACCCTCCCTGGGTAAGCTTGCCCTCGTCATAGGTGTAGCTCACGTGACTGAACGAGGGGGGCGCCTCATCAGTGAGGGGGTTCGCGCAAGACTCTTCGTTGGCATGGCTCTCGTGCCATCAATCGCGAGGTTCCTTGTGCGTTCCGCGAAGAACCGCGGCCAACGAGAGTGGGCCATTCCGGTCGAGCCTTGGCCTGTGTTGACTGGCGGTCTTGCGACTTCGGTTCCGATGCTGGTTTATCAAGGACGCCAATGCAAGGGGATAGGCGCCATGCTGCGGTTGCTTCTCGAACGTATCCGTTCAACCCGGATCTTTCCAAGTACTGGTTCCACGGAGGCGAAGAAACGCAACACCGTTGGTCGCCTTTGCCGGACTCGCTCGTTCTGCAGTCGCTTCTCGCGTTTCGAGCAGCTTGAAGACCGGCGATTGCTGAGCATTGGCTCAGGTGAGTCGATCTGGGGAGAAGTCGTGTCAGCGAAAGCTGTCGCTGAAGGACAGCTACATGTTGATCTCGAGTTGGACCAGTACACGATCACCACAACGAGTTCGGGCGAGCAGAGGATTGAAATGCTGGAAATGTCAGGCCGAGGAGATACCGGCGATCCCGACTTGCCGGCCAAGGTCCTGCGGATCGCCCTGCCGCCTGACGCAGATTTGGACAGCGTCAAGTTGGAGTATGTCACCGCCGATCTGCAGACCCTGGAGGGCACGTTCAGTATCGCGCCCATGCCGGCCGCCGCAACGGAAGTCGGCGGACAGTTCACCCTCAATAGTGCGAGTGATCCTATCGTTGCCGGGAAAAACGTTCTTGTGTACGGCAGCAGTGAGATCTATGACCCCGAAACTTGCACGCTTTTTTCGACGCAACAGATGGGACGTTGGAAGATTGCCGATGTGCTCTGCAGTCCCTTTGCCTACCGCCCTTCCCTGGGAGAACTGAGCGTTGCCGAGGACGTGTCCTTTACGTTGACCTACGAACAAGGGGATCCCTTGCCGGACAGTTTGCTCGCGAACACGACCTGGGATGCCGCTGCTTCAGAGTTGCTGGTCAACTACGATCAGGCGAATCCGTGGTACGAAAGTGACGCGGCCGCCGTCGAGCCGGGAAGCAACGGCACCGGCGAATACGTGATCATCACGACCTCCGCAATCCAATCCGGTTCGGCACAACTCAGCAGTTTTGTATCGCACAAACAGAGTCTTGGCTACACGGTCCAAGTCGTTACGGAATCAGCCTGGGGCGGCAGTACCGGTAACTCGGCAGCCGAGAACATTCGTAGCTGGCTGCAGTCGAATTATGCCGCGCTGGGGATTGAATACGTTCTTCTGATCGGCAATCCCCATCCCACTTCCGGGGATGTTCCGATGAAGATGATGTATCCGCGGAACTCCCAGTCTTCGTATAAAGAGGCCCCCACGGATTACTACTATGCCGACCTGACGAGCAATTGGGATTCCGACGGCGACGGCTTCTACGGAGAGTGGATCGACGACTTCTCGACGCAACCAATCCACGAGGTGATCGTGGGGAGGATCCCGGTATACGGCACGTCCTACACGACGCTCGACAGCATCTTGACCAAGACCATCAACTACGAGACAGAGACTTCGATCGACTGGCGGCAGAATGTGCTTCTGCCCATGGCGATCAGCAATTACGCGAACGAAGGTGGTACGGGTTACAACCGAGTCGACGGTGAATCACTGGCTCAATACATCGAAGACGACATCGCTAGTCCCAACTCGTACGGAACCTACAAGCTCTACGAGAAATCCGGGATTGACCCGGTGCCGGAAGCTTGTGATGCGCCGATCACTCGCACGAACGTGATCAACACATGGTCGACCAATCCTTACGGCATTGTCGACTGGTGGGGGCATGGGAGTCAGACTGGCGCCTACCGCAAGTATTGGGCGTCAGACGACGGCGACGGCGTTCCGGAGAGCGGCGAGATGACGTCGACCACTTTCTTTGACAGCTCGGCCACCTCTTCGTTGGACGACACAAAACCCTCGGTGGTCGTTCAAGTATCCTGCAACAACGGCTATCCCGAGAACTCGGGCAATCTGGGATATTCGCTCTTGGCAAACGGCGCTATCGGTACCTTCTCGGGTTCGCGCGTGACATGGTATGCCGTTGCCGATTGGCGACCTTATTTCGGAAGCAGCATGGGAGACAATGCCTCCTATGCATACAGCATCACCCACCGAATGGTTGCCGACCCGGAATCCGAAACGACCGGCGGGGCGCTCCAGTGGTGTCGCGAGAACTTCGGAACGGCCTGGTCAAGCGGGTCGAGTTGGATGAATACCCTCGACTTCAATCTGTATGGAGATCCTACCATCACGCTCGGTGCGCGAAGTCCAGCCGACGAACTCGACTTCGGCGACGCGCCTGATCCGGCCGCCGGCACAGGTACGGGGAACTACAGTACGCTTCTGTCCGACAACGGCCCCCGCCACACGATCGTCGGCGGACTGTACATGGGAGCGACCGTCGATGGCGACAATGGCTTGCTGCAGAATGCGTCTGCCAGCGCCGACGACTTCGATCAGGCATTGCCCGACGACGAAGACGGACTGAGCAACCCCACGGTCGATTTGGCCATTACCGTCGGCACGCAGCCCGCGCTCAACCTGTATGTGACGAACACGACCGGCAACGCCGCCATGCTCTACGGCTGGATCGACTACAACAGCGATGGCATGTTCGATAACACGACCGAGCGGGCACTGATTGCTGTCCCGGACGGTGCCAGTGGTGAACTGGTGACGCTCGCCTTCCCGGTAGTACCCGACGACTTCACAGGGACCACCTACGCACGATTCCGCTTCAGCACGGACGCGGCGGCGGCCGATTCGACCGGCGCTGCTGCAGATGGTGAAGTTGAGGACTACACGGCCACGATCGTTGCCACAAGCGGCGGCACGGTGAACAGCTACCAGAAGATCAGCAGCACGCAGGGCGGCTTCACGGGGATTCTCGATGACAACCAGGGTTTTGGCTCGTCCTTGGCCAACATCGGAGACGTGGATGGCGACGGGGTAAGCGACCTGGCGGTGGGGCAGTCGCCCAACGACGACGGGGGCGTTAATCGCGGGGCGGTCTGGATTCTGTTTCTCAATCCCAACGGCACCGTCAAAGGTCACCGGAAGATCAGCGATACGGAAGGGAACTTCACCGGAACGCTTGACGACTACGACAACTTCGGTGTCTCGTTGGCTAGCGTCGGCGATCTGGATGCCGACGGCGTGCCTGACTTGGCTGCCGGAGCCATGTACGACGACGACGGAGCCGACCAACGCGGAGCAGTCTGGGTCCTCTTTCTCAATGCGGACGGCACAGTCAAGAGTTACCAGAAAATCAGCGATACGGAAGGCGGCCTTAGCGGAGCTTTCAGTTATGGCGACAATCATTTCGGCAGTGATATTGAGAATGTCGGCGACCTTGACGGTGACGGTGTGATCGATCTGGCCGTGGGTGAGTATGGGGACAACGACGGCGGGACGAATCGCGGGGCTGTCTTCATCTTGTTCATGAATCCTGACGGCACGGTCAAGGAATATCAGAAGATCAGCGACACGGAGGGTAACTTCACGGGAACCCTCGACGATTACGATCATTTCGGCGCTTCGGTTGTCAACCTCGGCGATCTGGATGGCGACGGCGTGGCGGACCTGGCCGTGGGGGCCCAGGAATATCAATACCAGGGAACGAAATCCGGTACCGTCTGGATTCTGTTCCTCAATTCCGACGGCACCGTGAAGGCACACCAGGAGATTGGCGCTGCGGCAGGAGGATTCACGGGCGCCCTCGATGCTGTGGATGACTTCGGCTTTGCCGGAGCAAATGTCGGAGATCTGGATGGAGATGGTGTGACCGACTTGGCGGTAGGAGCATGGCGAGACGATGACGGCGCCGCCGACAGTGGCGCCGTCTGGATCCTGTTTCTCAATCCTGACGGTACCGTCAAAGGTCACCAGAAAATCAGTGACACGCATGGTAACCTGACAGGGGTCCTCGATTCACAGGACTACTTCGGCGGTGCCATAGCGAATCTTGGCGATTTGAATGGCGACGGTCTGGTGGACTTGGTGGTTTCGTCTGCCGGTGACGATGACGGGGGGCCCGGTCGCGGGGCCGTGTACGTGTTGTTTCTGGACCAATCAAACAGCCCGCCCACCGTCACGCTTCAGAACATGGTCACGACCCTGGCTGAGAACACCGACACATCCAGCCGGCTCAAGGTCGCCGACATCCTCGTGACCGACGACGGCCTCGGCACGAACGTGCTGAGCCTCGCCGGCGCCGACGCGGCCATGTTCGAGATCCTCGGCAGCGAGCTTTACCTGGTTGGCGGCGCGGTACTCGATTTCGAGACGAATCCGCAACTGGACGTGACCATCGCGGTCGATGATGAAAGCGTTGGCACCACGCCCGACGATACGGCCGCACTGGCGATTGTGGTTACCGACGTGGATGAACGTGACTTCGGCGACGCGCCGCTGCCGTACCCAACGACGCTGGCTCTGAACGGCGCCCGCCACACGCCGACCGGCCCCACGTTGGGCAGCCACCGCGACTCCGAGTTCGACGGCGTCCCCTCCACGAATGCCGACGGCGACGATGTCAACGGCTCACCCGACGACGAAGACGGACTCGTCGGCCAATCGGTCCTCGCCCGCGGAGAGGATGCCTATCTCGACGTGCAGGTTTCGGCCGCCTCCTATCTGAACCTCTGGATCGATTGCAACGGCGACGGCGACTGGAACGATGCGGGCGAGCATATCATCGGAACCGACATTCCCATGACCCCGGGCGTGAACCGCGTCTCCTTCAGCGTCCCGCAAGCGGCCACCCTCGGCCAGACCTTCGCCCGGCTGCGGCTGACCAGCAACCACACGGGCGGCACACTCGCCCCGACCGGTCCGGCCGACAACGGGGAAGTGGAAGACTACTCGTTGATTATCGGGGACGTGCTTCCTCTTTCCGGTAAAGATGCGTTCAACGATGTCATTTCCATTTGGCCCGGCACGCCCGGCGGAGCCTCCCACGTGGTCGACATCAACGGCACGGTCACCCCGTACAACGCAACTCTCTACAACCTGATCCGCGTCGACGCCCTCACCGGCAACGACACGATCACCGTCTATGGAACCGACGGCGACGAATCGGCGATCCTCCGCCTCAATTCCGTCAACGTGTCCGGGCCCGGCTATGAGATCCGCGCTGTGAGCATCGAGACGATCGTCGTCAATGCGGGCGGAGGGACCGGCGATGAGGCGACCCTGTACGGCTCGACAAGCTCGAACCGGCTCTACAGCTACGCCGACTATGCCCGGCTGACTGACTCGGCAAGGAGCTTCTCCCACCGCGTCGAGGGCTTTGAAACGCTGACCGTCGATGTGTCGGGAGGTAGCACGGATAGTGCGTACCTCTACGATACTCCCGATGACGACGAGTTGACTGTTGAGCCGGGACTTGCCACCTTCACCCGGTCGGCCGGCACAGCCACAGAAACCACAACCATCGCCATCGGGTTCCAGCAGGTCTACACCTATGCCACCGAAGGCGAAGACACGGCCGCATGGACCGCCTCCGACGCCA
>ENA-UOUL01000429-UOUL01000429.1-bioreactor-metagenome-genome-assembly--contig:-NODE-429-length-71640-cov-8.251345_pt1 | contig 71640 bp, 48 predicted proteins | sample MGYA00249838_ERZ747220 | MGnify/ENA primary metagenome ERZ747220 (study PRJEB28778, sample SAMN05720191) | bioreactor metagenome | isolation source: Anaerobic biogas reactor | place: USA:Washington... | reverse complement strand
GACGGCCAGAACGCACCGTCGCGAGCCATCTACGATCGCATGCGTGGACTGGCGGATGCGCCGCATCAAGTCCGCGCAGCGGCTCTGCGGGGCGCGATCCTCGCGCGCGGCAAGGAGGGAGTTCCACTCTTGGTGGAGGCGATCCATGGTCCGGATTACGCCCTCGCCGCCGCAGCCGTGCGCTGCGCCATGGAACTGCCGGGTGCGGAGGTCGCCGACGCGCTTATGGCCGCATTGCCCAAGGCGGCGAAAGAGCGGCAGGGCCTGCTGATCCTGGCCCTGGCCGACCGCAACGAGCCCCGAGTTCTGCCGGCCGTGCTCCAGGCGGCACAGAGCGACGACGAGCAGCTTCGCGTCCTTGCCTTCCGCGCCTTGAAACGCGTTGGCGACGCCTCCTGTGTGCCCGCGCTCCTGGAGGCGGCGGTCGAGGGGGCCGACGATGTGTCGCAAGCGGCGATGCAGTCACTCGAAAGCCTGCAGGGCCAGTCGGTGGACGATCAGCTCATGGCGCGACTGTCGGAGGCTCAAGGGAAGACGCGGATGGTGCTCATCGAATTGGCCGGCCGGCGGCGCACCGCCACCGCAGCTCCTGCGCTTTGGCGGGCTGTCGACGACGCAGATACGGCCGTTCGTGCCGCAGCTTTGGCCAGCCTGGGCGCCGTGGTGGAAACGGCCGACTTGCCGAAGCTGATCGCGCGACTCGCTGCCACCAAGGACGACCGGGAGACGGCTGCCTTGGACAAGGCATTGTGCGAGGTCTGCCTGCGTTCGGAGGATCGGGAGGCCGTCGCCGCTCAGCTTGCCGCGGCGCTGGCGACGGCAGACGGACCCGTGAAGGCCAGAATTCTGGAGACGCTCAGTGTCGTTGGCGGAGCGACCTCCCTGGAGGCGGTCGCCGCAGCCGCCCGATCCGGCGACGAGGGACTTCGCGACGCGGCTTTCCGCGTGTTGGGACAGTGGAAGTCGGTCGATGCCGCGCCCGTCCTTCTCGCACTTCACAACTCGGCGAGCGACGGGAGGCTGAAGGTCCGCGCGATGCGGGCGTACATCCGGATTGCCCGGCAATTCGACATGCCCGCCGGCCAGCGGGCGGAAATGTGCCGCACGGCCTTGGAAACCGCCGAACGGGACGAGGACAAGCGTCTAGTGCTGGAAGTGCTGCTCCGCTATCCCAGTGAAGAGATGCAGCCGCTTGCCTTGGAGGCCGCCAAAGTTCCCGCCCTGAAAGAAGAGGCATCGTTGGTGCTGATGGGCATGGCCAGCAAGGGCATCAACCGGGCCGAACTCGGCAAAGCCCTGGCACAGGCCGGCCAGAAGCCGGTGAAACTCGAGATCGTCAAGGCCGAGTACGGCGCCGGAGAGAAGATCAAGGACGTGACGGACGTTCTCCGCAAGTACGCCAAGAACTATCGCATCCTCTTCCTGCCGAGCACAAGCTACAACCAGAGTCTTGGCGGCGATCCGGCTCCAGGGGTTGTGAAGCAGCTCAAGATCAGGTACCGGATCGACGGCAAGGAGGGAGAGGTCACACTGAGCGAAAATGCCACGATTGTGCTCCCCATGCCGAAATAGGGCGAGGGAGACAGGTCCAGCGATGAATCCGCTTGACAACTGCCCCAAGCAAAGCAGCGGCGGGAGCATTGACTTCGGCAAAGCCGGGAGGCTGACCCAAACCCGACCTTCTTCGATCCGGATCGCCGGTTTTCGAGCTACCTTTGCTCGAACCGATCGAGACGGGCGCATGGAAGATCGTGATTTGCTTCCCCGGTGCGGGTCCGTTGGACGATATCGACGATTTCGCCGTCGGGGAACGTGACGTTCACGCTGAGCCAAGGTGCCGGCATCACCACGTGGGCGTGTGTTCCATTGGCAAACACGTAGTGTTGCGAGCCCGTGTGATTGCGGCAAGCGCCTCCGTCGAACCAGAAGTCGAAGTCTCCGGCCAGATCGCCGTCAAGGGGCTGGGACCGACGGTTGTGAGGGGCAGCAATCATGGTCAGGACTTCGGCGACCCGTTGTTCATCGATTCGATTCAAGAATGCTTGCGACATGTTCGTGTCCCCGCTGGAGTTGCAGATGCGTTCCGGCATGGTGAGACGTCTTTTCCGTGAAGGGTGAGCCGTCGGACAAGCCTGGACGGTCTGTCGGCTGTGGGAGCGTGTACCGCCACGGTCGCACAGCCCATCCCGATCGTTCCATAGTACTCCTCGGGCGTTGACGGCCTCTGGGGGGCTATGGACGGCGGGCGCAACCTGGCCGCCAACGCAGCGGCGCGCCGGAATTGACTTGGTTGCAACCGCCTCCGCTCGCTACCGCATATTACGCAGCATAACAAATAAGAGCTTGTATTGCTGGGGATGGTGACAAAAAGGCGGACTCCTGGGTAAAACATTGAGGCGTTTACACAATGCTTCAATGCCCTACCACAGGAGTCCTGGCGATGATTATTGAGGTGGAAGATCGTTTTCGCAGGTGCTCGGGGGGCTGCAACGTGCAGCGGCGCGGGGCGAGGCCGTGCATGCCGTGGAAGAAATGGCCTGGAGCGGGCTGATCGAAACCGGTCGCCAGATGATTGCCGCATACATCGCGCAACAAGAGGAAGACCTGCCTCGGCCAGAAGTGATTGAGCACGAGGGGAAGCCGCTTCACCGCTTGCCAGCACGACGTACACGTTCGTATGTTTCGGCGTTTGGCCTAACGCCCAGGTGACAGGCCACGTCTTACCCCACAGCAAGTCTGGCAATCGCGAACACAAATCGACTATACTGAACGGGACAATTCCACCAGGTTGTGGAACGGGCCCTTGAGGACCAACGGCAGAATCGCGAAGACTGTGGAGAGGAGCAACCACCAGCGGCCACCCTACTGGCGGCCGAATACCGTCGAGCTGTCCGCCAGGCTCTCGTTGAGCTTGGCATGTTAACCACCCACTGGAGACCGATTACTCTACCGATTAGGCCGCGAAAACCGGCAAAGATTTCGTGAGGGGCACATTAACGAGGAGAACGAAGAGAGAGCCAAGGGATGGCAAGACTCGCCCGCAAGTTGAAAGAGGACGTGGCAGCAATTGCCTTGCCGGATGGGCGAGTTGTCGGTTCGTCCGGACATGCGAAGGCTCGCCGGTACTTGCTCGCCCGTATGGAGAGACTGGGACTTGAGCCGTTCCAGGGCAACGGCTTGGAGCTCACGTATTCGTGGGACGGCGAAGACTTCTCCAACCTGGTCGGCGTGGTGCCGGGCGCTTCGCCTTCGGCCAGCCCCGTCCTCCTCGGTGCTCATTACGACAGCGTGATCCCGGCCCCCTGCGCCGACGACAACGCAGCCGCGGTGGCGATTGCACTGGCCGCCGCCGAAATCCTCGGCAGGAGGAAGCTGCGGCGAGATGTGGTGATCGCCGTCTTCGACGCCGAGGAACCCCGCCATTTCCTGCAACCGTCCATGGGCAGTATCCGCTTCTACGAAGATCATGGACGGGTGCGGGGAATCCACGCGGCGTTGATCATGGACATGATGGGGCACGATGTGGTTGTGCCGGCCGAAATGCTTGACTTCGTCCCCTGGCTTGGCCGCTTGGGCCAGATCCTCCTGCCACGGATCGGAAAAGAAGACGTGGTGGTCCCGGGCGTGCGCGACTTGTTCTTCATGACCGGGGCGGAAAGTCATCCCGCTTTGGCGAGCGTGATCGATTCGGTACGGGTACCCAGACGCCTCCGCCTGATCGCGGCACTGAATGAGTACGTGGGCGATATGAGCGACCATGGCGTATTCCGCACCCATGGCGTTCCATACCTCTTCTTCTCCTGCGGGCGCTGGCGGCATTATCACGTGAAGACCGACACCCCGGACATACTGAACTACGCCAAGATGGCACGGATGACGCGATATCTGGTGGCGATCACCGAGGCCCTTGCCGCCGCGGAGTTGGCACCGCACTTTGGCGGTCCCGTCGATACGATCCAATTCGAGATCCGCCGAATCCGGAAGGCCTGTGGCCCGGCACTGCCCTATGTGCTCAAATTGCTGGGAGTGGAGAAGCTCGAAACACGAGAGGATATTTCGACGCTTGCAGAACGGCTGATGAGGATGGGACTCTGAACCCACGTGGTGCGGAGTCGTGTCCGCTGGACTTGCGGCGAGTACCGCCAAGGGGAGATGAGGACGATGACGTATCGATGGTTGTACTGTCTGGCTGTGTCCGGTTCGATTGTGTTGACCTCGGGAAGTGTTCTTTTCGGTGAGGAGCCAAGGCCTCTCGGCTTCACCGTCAAACTCGAAGTCGTCCGACAGGCGCTCACGCCCGAGTTTTGCTGGTTTCATCCGCGGGCGGCAGCCAATCCGGGATTGGGAAAAGACGGCAAGCCGGCCGTGGTGATGACGCTCCAGAAGCATCTCAAGGTGTCGGACTACTACTCGGGAATGTGGACGATGCGCACCGACGATCTGGGAGCCTCATGGACCGGGCCGACGGAGATTCCTGAACTGGGGTGGGTTCGAGGCGGCAGCGGCGTCGTGGTGGCCGTTGCCGACGTCACCCCCGGCTGGCATGCGGCAACCGGACGCCTCCTGGCGATCGGATGCAGCGTGCGCTACAGCCCCCAGGGCCGGCAGCTTGCCGACACGAAGCGGCCCAGCCAAACCGCCTACGCCGTCCACGACCCGAAGGCCGGAACCTGGTCCCCCTGGCAGACCCTCGACATGCCGCCCGACGAGAAGTTCAACTTCGCCCGAAACGGCTGCTCTCAATGGATTGTGGAATCCGACGGGACGGTCCTTGTGCCCATCTACTTCGCCAAGTCGGCCGGCGTGCCGGCCTCCGTGACCGTGGTGCGGTGTCGATTCGACGGAAAGAGGCTGACCTACCTGAAACACGGAACGGAGTTGTCGCTGAACGTGCAGCGAGGGTTGTGCGAACCATCGCTGGTGAAGTTCGGGGAACGATATTACATGACCATCCGGAACGATGTGAAAGGGTATGTGGCCGTCAGCGACGACGGGCTGCACTTCGGGCCCATCCGGCCGTGGGCCTTCGACGACGGCGGAGAGTTGGGCAGCTACAACACGCAGCAGCACTGGCTCGTTCACAGCGAAGGCCTGTTCCTCGCCTACACGCGGCGCGGCGCCAATAACGACCACATTGCCCGCCACCGTGCGCCGCTGTTCCTCGCCCAGGTCGATCCTGAGAGACTCTGCGTGCTGCGTTCGACGGAGAAAGTCCTTATCCCCGAACGGGGCGCCCAGATGGGGAATTTCGGCGCGGCGACGATCAGCGAGAGCGAATCGTGGGTGACCGCATCGGAGTACATGGCCGACGACAAGCCGAACCCCCGCGGCGCCGACGGAAGCACGTTTGTGGCGCGGGTGATCTGGTCGCGCCCGAACTTGCTGGCAGAAAGGTGACTACCTACACATACACCCGCCGGTGATAAACCCACCACTCGAACAGCAGCAGCAGGAAGCCGGCCAGGAGGATGTACTTCCACCATTCTCGCCGGGCGGGTTCCCAGTTTGAGGTCCGGCCTTTGACCGGCACGTGTCCCAACTGGATTTCCTGACGCACGCCGATATCGCTCTCCCCCTGGTCGAACAGATTGACGGAGAAGTAGTCGATCGGCTTGCCGCCGGCTTGGACCTCGTAGATTCCCAACTCCTCCGTGTTGCCGTACTTGCCGCGTCCCAGCCGGTCGACGGGCACGCTCTCCCGATCGCCGCTCGGCGTGTGGATGTCCAGCGGCTTCTCGGGCTCGGGGCCCTGCAGGGCGACTTGCCCGCCGGGGCGGGCGGAGAGGGCATCGAGCCCGCCGCGGCCGCCGCCGAAGTACTGGAGCAGGTTGAGCATAAACACGGGGAAGCTGGAACGGCCGTGCCAATTGGTGACCGCCGTGACCCGCTTGATGCCGTCGTCGCCGGCCTTCTCCTCGTTGAACGGAAAAGCGAGCACCAGATCCTCAAAACCCTCGCGGGGGGCGATGACCAGCATCGGGCCGGCCTGTGATTCGACGAGCACACTTCCACCGGCTGGCACCTTGATCGGGGCGGCCTCGGCAATCAGCACGTTGTCCATGGCGATCCACTGGGTGAGCGGGTGCGACGAATCGATGTCGATGATCCTGGGCCCGGCGGCTCGTTCGCCTGCTTGCCAGATTTCGATTCGGCGCGGTTCTTCCCCCTCCTTTTCGGCGGCCAGTTCGATGGCCGTTACCGGCATGGCACCGATGAAGAAGGTGTTCGCCTGCGGCATCCGTTTGGGCCGGCAGCGATCGTAGAGGATCAGGTCATAGGCCCCCACGGCCTCTCGTTCGTAATACTCGTTCTTCTCGTCCTGGAGCACATCGGGCGTCTCGATCGTCACGTTTGCCAGCTTCGTGGCCAGGCCCGTGCTCAACGCAAACTGTAACGGTTCGCAGCCCGACGTGATCAGCAGGACATTGGCCGGCCGGCCTTTACGGGCCACGGTCCAGGCCTGGTTGTCCGCAGGGAGCTGATCCTTCATGGCGACTCCTTCGGCAGTGAAGAAATCGGCCTGGGTGATCACAAGCTGCAGTTTGCCCGTCTCCAGTTCTCCCAGGTCGCGTTCGAAGCCCTGGGCCTCGCCGGGACCGATCTGGAACCTGGCGGAGTCGATCATGGCGTCGTCGAGCAGCAGGTCCACGGCCACGGCAGCCTCGGCCTTGCTGTGGTTTTCCAATCGGGCGAAGGCCTGAAGCTGCTCGGGCCGCGATTCGTTGCGGCGGACGTTGAAGACGGCGATCCCCACGTTGGTCGCGTCGTCGGTTCCGATCGGCATGTAGACCGGCTCGAGATTGCCCAGGGCGATGCTCGGTTCCGGAAACTTGCCGTCGCTGAAGATGTAGAGGGTGGCCGGCTTGGCTTCGGCCACCTGGACGTCGGTCGCGTCGCTGGCGCTGCGGCCCGGATTGGCCAGCCCGGAGGCGACCTTCAGCGCCTCCGACAGCGACGTCGATCGCGAGGTCGGCTTGATTTCGTCCACGCTGTGCAGCAAGGCCCGCTTGTTCTCGGTGAACATCTGCTCGACCTTGGGGATGTCGGAGAAACTCACGACCATGGCCACGTCGCCCGGCTGCATGAGCTCGATCGCCTCGCGGGCCGATCGTTTGGCGTTCTCCAGACGGGACCCTTCCAGATCCGTCGATTGCATGCTGGCCGAGTTGTCGATCAGGAAGATGAATCGGTTGCCCAGGAGTTTTGCGCCCTTCATTCCCGGCCGGAGCACGGCCAGCATGACCAGCAGCACGAGCAGGAGTTGCAGGAACAGCAGCAAGTTGCGGCGCAACCGCTGCCAGATCGTATTGACGTGCAGATCCTCGATCGACTTGTGCCAGAGATAGGTGCTGGGCACCTCCAACGGACGCCGTTTGAGCTTGAGAAAATAGAGCGCAATGATGGCCGGCGGAACCGCCGCCAGGATCAACCATTGCCACCACGAGAGCATGTTCATCAGACTAGGCAACATCAGCGCACCAATCCCCGCTGCCGCAGATAACCGCTGATCAACCGATCGACGGGCACGTCGTTTCTGGCCGGGAAGTAGAGGATTCCTCGCCGATTACAGAAATCGCGAGCCTGTTCGATGAAGGCGCTCAACGTCTGCTTGTAGCGGCGGAGCAGCGGCGCGGTGACGGTCACCTCCGCCACGTCGCCGTCCTCGCAGTCGACCAGTTGCAGATCGCCTTGCACCTCGGGCTCGAATTCCTCGACCGATAACAGGTGAATCAGGTAGATGTCGAAATCCTGGGCCAGCAGATACCGCAATGCCTGCTCGTAACCCGTCTTGTCCATCAGATCGCTGATCAGGACCAGGATCCCTTTACCCGAGTTGCGAACGCAGAAACTCTTGGCAGCATCGGCGAGGGTGAACTGCTCGTTTGGCTCCAGGCCCTGGAGGTACTCCAGCATTCGCCAGAGTTGATGCCTGCCGCGCAGGGCAGGGGCCGGGTTACTCGCCGATTCGCCCATCGACAGAACCTTGACCCGGTCGCCGCGCACCAGCCCGATGAACCCCAGGGCGGCCGCCAGTTGCCTCGCGTAGCGGAACTTGGTCGGTTCGCCGAAATCCATCGAAGGGCTCGAATCGATCAGGGCGTAGAAGTGGAGATCCTCCTCCTCCATGAACATCTTGAGAAACAGCCGATCCAGCCGGGCGTAGGTGTTCCAGTCGATGAACCGCAGATCGTCGCCGGGCACGTAGTTGCGGAAATCGGCGAATTCGACGCTCTGCCCCTTGCGCCGGCTGCGCCGTTCGCCTTTCATCCGCCCGCGAAAGATCTTCCGGCTCACCAGCTCCATGCGTTCGAGCTTGGCCAGCAGATCGGGGCTCAGGAGTTCACCGTTGCTGTTAGTTGCCATCTAGCCTTCGTCCTTCTCCGGCACCTGTTCCAGCAGTTCCAGCAGGACCTGGTCGGGTTCGATGCCTTCGGCCTGGGCCTCGAAATTGACGATGATGCGGTGCCGCAACGAGGGCAGGAACACCCGCCGAATGTCCTCGAAGCTCACGTTGTACCGCCCGTCGAGCAGGGCCCGAACCTTGGCGGTCAGGGCCAGCGTCTGGGCCGCACGGGGGCTGGCGCCCCAGCGGATGAATTTGTTCGTGGTCGGCAGGGCAAACTCACCCTGGGGATGCGTTGCCAGAACGAGGCGCACGAGATAATCGCGCAGATGGTCTGCCAGAATCACCTCGCGAACGAGTCCTTGCCACTTGAGGATCTCGGGGCCGTCCATCACCTTCGCCGGCTGGACCACCTCGCCCCGCGTGGTGCGGTCGACGATCGCCGCCAACTGCTCGCGATTGGAATAGCCAACCTGGAGCTTGAACAGGAACCGGTCGAGCTGCGCCTCGGGCAGAGGATAGGTGCCTTCCTGCTCGATGGGGTTCTGGGTGGCCATCACCAGGAACGGCTTCTTGAGTTCGAAACGGGTTCCGGCCGCCGTAACCGACCCTTCCTGCATGGTTTCGAGCATGGCCGACTGGGTTTTGGGCGTGGCCCGGTTGATTTCATCGGCCAGGCAGATCTGGGTGAAGATCGGACCGCGTTGGAACTCGAAGAACCGCTTGCCCTCCACCGTTTCCATGACCATGTTCGTGCCCAGGATGTCGGCAGGCATCAGGTCGGGTGTGAACTGGATCCGCGAGAAGTCCAGGTTGAGAACCTGGGCGAGCGTGCGAACGAGCAGCGTCTTCCCCAGCCCGGGCACGCCTTCCAGCAGGCAATGCCCTCCCACGAACAGACAGGTAAGGACGCCGTGCACGATCTCGTCGTGCCCGACGATCACGCGGCCGATCTGCTCCTGAATGGCGGCATAGCGTTGTTTGAACTCCTCCGCACGGCGTTCCATGGTTTCGGCAAGGCTCATAAGCGGGTCTCGTTGTCTTCAGGCGATTAGCGGTGGTTGGTTTCCAAATCCGAAATACGAAGCTCGAAATACGAAACAAATTCAAAGTGCCAAATCGAAATGTCTTAGATGGCCTTCTCCGACTTCTTTAGAATTGCGCCGAAAATGCACATCAGTTCCGTGCTCTCCTGGATGAGCTTGTCGCGCTGCCCTTCAAGTAACCTATCGTCCGCGGTGTCCAGCAACCGCAACCAGTATCGTGTTTCTTTGGACTCCTTCCGCGAAATCCGAATTCGCATGCGGAAGTCCTTCTTGCTCAGCGCCTCATTCGCTTCAATGTAGTTTGCTCCAACTGAGCCGGAGGAACGCACGACCTGTCTGACGTCTTCGCTGTTGCATATTGTGCGCGGCAGGCGTTTCACAAACGTACGAACATCTCTGGCGAACTCAAAGGTTCGTTCCTCCAGATCGTACTGCTTGTTCCGGACTGTTTCGGTCATTAGTACTTTCCTGTTTCATATTTGTTTCGTATTTCGATATTCGGATTTCGTATTTCCCTCTACTGTGGTCCCTTGTCCTTCCAGGCCTTCTTCTTCGCCTTCAGCAGCCTGGACGTGTAGGTTTCTTCTTCCGGCTTGTCTTGCTCGGCGAGGCTGGGGGCCTGACCCGTCGTCTCCAGCGATTCGGGCGGCGGGGCGGCCAGATCGATAGGTTGGTCGCCGGTGATCGGCTGAGTCGCCTCGAAGCGAGACGTCGCTCGAAGCTGGTCGACCTGGCCTGCCACCTCGGCCTTGCGGCTTCGCAGCCGGTCGATCGTTTCGACCTGGCTGACCACCTGCTCGCGTCCGAACAGCCTGGCAGCGATCCGGCCGGCAAGCACGGGCACCCAGGCAAAATTCACCTGCACGCGGCGGACGAACACATCGAGGAACAACAGCCATGCGGCCAGCAGGACCACCAGGAACCAGATATCCTGGCTGCTGAAAGCCTTGGCCAGATCGTGGCGGAACGTGTCGTATTCCAGCAGCGGCTTCAGTTCCGCAAACTCGTCGATCGGGGGCAGCAGTCTGCCCGGCTTTCCGCCCTTCGGCTCCAGGACGGGCAACTGGCCGAGCAGGGCCTCGTTGGTCTCGCGACTGCGGAACTCGTCGCTGTAGGGCACGTTGATGCCCGTCTGCAACGGGGCCATCCCGGGGCCGGGACTCAGGACGATGAAGTAGCTTCCGGCGTCGCGTCCGGCGAAAGAGCCTTGATAGCGTCCCGGGGCGGTCTGCTGCATCTTCAACTCGACCGGCTCCAGGTTGGGGCCGACGACGGTGCCCGTCATGGCGAGGAAGTTGTAGAAGTCGTCGTTCTTGTCGAGCGCATTGACCACGACCTCAATCTGCCCGTCCCTCTCTTCCGTGGAAATGCTGAACTTGCCTTCGTCGCCCAGAGGCCGCATGGACCAGATGATCATCTGGGTGAAGAACTTGTCGTAGTTCTCCCAACCGGTCCACTGCGTCGCGTAGCGAGCTCCCACGTCGGTCGTATAGGCGACCGCGCGGCCCAAACCGTAGGTCCAACTCGCCAGAATCGTCCGATTTCGCTCGGTCCCCGGCAGAGGCGAAACCAGCGAGACCTCGACCAAGGGGTTCTCCTTCTTGGTCGTCATCACGTAGCCGGTGATGGGCGGGAAAGGGCCGTCGATCCCGCGAATCATCTCGTGGGGGAACCGCGTCTCCGGCACGACTCCGGCGGCATTTTCGTAGATCAGCGGCTGGGCGACGCGTCGGGCCTCGCGCTGGAAGATCTTCGGCAAGGCATTGGGGCTCTTGACCGCGTAGTACTTCCCGCCGGTCTCCTTGGCCAGATCTCTCAACGTTCCGCTTCCGGCCGGACCGTGCGTGCCGACCGCCACGGTCGAGACCGTCACGTTCAGATCCTTGATCGCCCTGACCGACGCTGCGCTCGGCGGGGTGGGGTCGCCGTCGCTGATGACGATCATGTGCTTGACGGCGGCGTCCGGCAGGCCGGCGAAGCCCTGCTGGGCGAGACGCATGGCGGGGTCGAATTGGGGCATGTCGCCGGGGTCCATCCGGCCGAGGCGGCCGAGCATGATGCTGCGATTGGGCCCCACCGTGGCCATTCCGGGATTCCAGAGCCACTTGGTGCTCGCCATGTTGTCGTAGTGGAGCACGCCGCAGTAGTCCTGGGGACCGAGGGCCTTGAGGGCCTCTTCGGCGATTTTCTTCTGCCAGAAGTTGCCTTGAGCCATCTCCGAGGCGTGCATCATCATCACCAGGGCCCCGCGCGGCACTACCTTGGCGGCCTTGATCTGGAAATCGACGGGCATGGCCTTTTCCAGCGACGTATTCGTCCAGCCGCCGGCCCCGAAACCGTTCGGCGCGCCCATCATCACCAGCCCGGCCCCCAATTGCTGGGTGTTCCTGACCAGCATCTCGATCTGGGCGTCGGTGAAGGCCTCGCGCGGCACGTTGGCCAGCACCACCGTATCGAACTGCTGGAGTTGATCGAGGCCCGTGAACGTCAGGTCGCCGCTGCGAACGTCGACTTCGATGTTCTGCCGCTTCAGGGCCTGCACCATCCGATCGAACTCGCCCGGACTCTCGCTATCCTCGATCAACAGCACCTGCCCCTTGCCGCGAATGTAGCTGAACGACGTGGCCGCGTTGTTCTGCCGCATGGCGTCGTCTTCGGGGTTCTCGGGCAGGAACTTCGCTTCGTACCTGTGGAAACCGGCGTCGTCCACTTCCTGGCGGACGGAGAACACCTGCTTGCCCGGCGCCAACGCGACTTTGTCTTCGCTGACGACGTCGTCTCCGCGGCGGATCACGAGCGTTCCACTCACGACGCCGTCGTCTTCGGGAGTCGCCTCGGTGAGATTGGTCAACACAACCCGCAAGTCGAAGGGATGGCCCTTGCGGACGTTGCCGGGGACGGCCACTCGGTCCAGAATGACTTCACCCCGCCGATCGTACCGGATCGGCACCACGTCGATTCCCACGCCGTCGCTCGCCACGTGCTGGGCTTGCTTGAGAGCGTCGCCCAGGTTCTCGTTGCCGTCGCTCACGACGACGATCCGTTTGGCCGCGTCCTCGGGAAACGAGGCCTGTGCCAAGCGTATGGCTGCGGAGAGGTTGGTGAATTCCTGGTCGATGAGGCTCTCGATCAACGGCGTCAACTGCACGTCGTCGTTGAACGGCGGGACCTCGATGGCCGCCTCGCGGCCGAAGACGATCACCCCCGCCCGATCGTCGTCCCGGCGGTGCTTGCGGATCTCGTCGTTGACGTACTCCATCATCGCCCGGCGGTGTTCGACCGGAATGCTCATCGACTGGTCGAGCAGGTAGATGACTGTGAGGCGATTGCTGATCCGCACCATCTGAACGTCGGCCAAAGCGGCAATGAAGGCCAGGAGAATCGCAGTGCGCAGCGACAACGCCAGAAACCGGCGGAGGCGGCCCAGTGGCGCCAGCCCACGGTAGCTGAACCACCACAGTACCGGGATCACCAGCAACAGCAGGAGATACCACGGCGACTCGAAAGTGATTCGGTAGTCCATCTTGCCAAACGGCTCCGTACTAAACCGGCGTGCGTGGTCGCGTCGGACGCACGACTTGCACCCGATGATTATTCGTGTCGAGGACGTGAATTCTTCCCGCACTGTCCTGGACCAGGGCCCACGGATTGAAGAGTTGTCCCTCGCCTCGCCCGTGTGTCCCCCATGTTCCCAGAGAGCGCCCTGCCGGGTCGAAACGTTGAATCCGGTGATTGCCGAATTCGCTCACCAGCAGGGAGCCGTCCGGTGCCAGCACGAGATCATAAGGATAGCGCAACTGTCCCGCTGCGCCACCCTCCGTCCCCCACATGCGAAGGAGTTTTCCCTGGCTGTCGAAGACCTGAATGCGGTGGTTGCAGGCGTCCGCCACCCAGATCCTGTCGTCAGCGTCAATGGTCAGGTTCTGTGGGCGGAGGAATTGGCCTGGTCCCGAGCCGTGCCCCCCCCATTGAAGGAGGAACTCCCCCGCACGAGAGAACTTCTGAATCCGATCGTACTCTCCGTACTCGGCCACATAGAAGTTGCCTTGGGAATCCTGAACGGCGTCGGTCACCAAGCCAAACTCCCCTGGCCCCTCCCCCTTTCGGCCTCCGATCGTCTGCACGAGTCGACCCTCGGGCGAGTAGATCAGCACTCGGTAGTAGTGGGTGTCGGCCACCAGCACTCGGCCGTCAATGCCGATCGAGATCCCGGTCGGTTTGCCAAACTCGTGGTCCGGCGTGCTCCAACCGCGGAGGAAGCCTCCGTGCCGGTCAAAAACCTGAATCCTCGCGGTCATATCGACCACGTAGATCCGATCTTCCCGATCGACGGCCATCGCCCGGGGCTTCTGGAATCGCCCGTCTGAAATGCCCCGGGTCCCCCAGATCTCCTCAAACTGCCCGAGGGAAGAACGGTGGGCGTCTTGCAGGCAACCCGGCAGCAGGGCAAGCGCAAAACAGGCCAGGGCAAGCGAAGCTCGCTCTCGACGCATGGAGCGTGCGGCGACGGTTGCGAAGAACTCGCGGGTCTTCTGACGTCCAATTTGTTGGATGAGAGACAAGCGCATCGGTTCGATCACCACCACCGGGGCAACTGCCGGACATTTCACGTCCCCATCATCACACGGTCCACGCAGTCCCCCAATGAGCCTACCCGGTTCGTGCGCGAAACGCTAGGGAATCGCCACAAGAGTTGGCCAAAATCTTGCCGGGGCTCCCCCCGCTCGTCGCACTTGACCGCGGGGCGCAAAGGTTTGTATAGTAACGTATTACGTTCAGGAAACGGGAATGCATCGCCCGAAGGGAGTTCCTATGCCGCCACTGGTGATCGACGTCCGCAACGCCGAAGACCCGCGCGACGTCGTCCATCGGGCAGTTCAGGCACTCTCGGAGGGCAAGATTGTTGCTTTCCCTACGGAAACGGTCTATGGCTTTGGGGCTCGTGCCCTGGACGCCCGGGCCGTCCAGCGTCTTCTGGAAGTGAAGGGGAGGGCCGACGGCAATCCGTTCGCGTTGGCCATTCGCGGCGCCCAGGAGTTTCTCGACTATGCCCCCGACGCCAGTCCTCTGGGCGAGCGCCTCGCACGCCGCTGCTGGCCGGGGCCGGTGACCCTGGTGGTCGACGCCAGCCACCGGGACAGCGTGGTCACACGACTTCCCGAGAGCGTGCGGCGGGTGGTGTCTCCCGAGAAGACGGTCGGGCTCCGCGTGCCGGGACACGCGATGGTTCTCGACGTCCTGCGGATGATCGCCGGTCCCGTCGCCCTGACGAGCGCGAATCGCTCGGGCGAGCCCGACGCCACAACGGCGGAGGAGATCGTCGGCGGCCTGGGCCATGAAATCGACCTGATTCTCGACGACGGGCCGTGCCGTTACGGGCAGCCTTCCTCGGTGGTCCGCGTGAACGGAGACGCGTACGAGATACTTCGCGAAGGCGCCGTTTCCGAACCGACCTTGCGGCGGCTGGCGGGGACGATGGTGTTGTTCGTGTGTACCGGCAATACGTGCCGGAGCCCGATGGCCGAGGGATTGTTCCGGAAGATGGCCGCCGAGCGATTGGGATGCGGCCCCGAGGCTCTCGAAGAACATGGATGGGCCGTGATGTCCGCCGGAGTTGCTGCGATGACGGGCGGACGAGCCAGCGAACCGGCGGCAGCGGTGATGAGCCGGATGGGGATCGATGTCCGCGCCCATGAGGCCCAACCGGTCACCGAGGCCCTGGTGCGCTATGCAGACCACATATTCACGATGACAGCGTCGCATCGCCAGGCCCTGGTGATGCAATGGCCCGACGCTGCCGAACGCACGACGACGCTGTGTCTCGATGGCTCCGACGTTTCCGATCCGATCGGCGGACCTCTGGAACAGTATCAGCAGTGCGCCGAACAGATTCAACGCGAGTTGGCAAGCAGGCTGGACCGCCTGGGGTTGTGAACGAGAGATAACTATCATGCGTATTGCAGTCGGAAGCGATCATCGCGGCACGGCGATTCGTCAGAAGATCCTCGATTTTGTCAGCCAGCTTGGGCATGAAGCGGTCGACTTCGGCTCCAAGGAGGAAGGCCCCGTCGATTACCCCGACATCGCCGAGCAGGTTGCCCACGAAGTCGGCAACGGGAAGGCCGATCGCGGGATTCTCATCTGCGGAACGGGGATCGGCATGTGCATTGCCGCCAACAAGGTTCACGGCGTGCGCGCCGCACCGTGCCACGACGATCTGACGGCCGAAATGAGCCGCCGCCACAACGACCTGAACGTCCTCTGCCTTTCGGCCGACCTGCTGGGCGAAGGGATCATCCATCGCATGCTGGAAATCTGGCTGGCAACTCCCTTCGAAGGCGGGCGCCACGCTCGCCGCGTCGACAAGATTTCGGCCATTGAACGGGAATTCGACCACGATCAAAACGGCTGATCTGCACTCGAACCCGGTTGTCAAACGCGGGCTCGCCCCGTTCGCCTGAAAAACCACGCACTCCAGGCAGTCTGTATCGGTCGCGCAGATTCTGTCGCGCAAGGATTTTCGATCGTATCGCCTTTGGCATCCGCCTTTTGCGATTGCGTCCCGAGTCTCCCCTAAAACTTCTTGAAGGTTTCACGAATCTTGTTAAAGTCGAAGATGTAGCGTATGCAATGTGTCTGCAACCGGGTGCCAAACCGCGTGGCGTAACGTAGTCAGAAGGCTTGTTTTTCATGGTCGATTCGCGACATCCGAGTTCCGATGAAGTCGACGAGCTGCTCCGCAATGCCCAACTACGCGACGAGCTGGAACCGTACTACGACGAATCCATCAGTCGTGTGAACGTCCAGCAATTGTCGCTGGCGGTCGAAAACGACTTTCTCGCCTCGATGCTGGCTTGGGAGCGAGCCCCCGTCCTGCCCATCTATCGCTGGTTCGATCCCGAACTCCGCCCGCCGCGCCCCTCCGTGCTCACCGATGAGGACCTCCACGAAATCCTCTGGGACGTGATCCACAAGCTCCACGAACAACGGATCGTTCTCGATTTCACTGACCACCTCTCCGATCGCGAGCTGTACTGCGTCATCTATCGCGACATTCTCCCCGCCCGGGAGAAGAAGATCGAACTGTCAACCAACTACCTCCATTGGGACTGCTCCCACGCCGGGGGCGATCCCGACGTCTGGCTGCAATACTACGCCACCGAGGAGGAACGGGAGAACTGGGCCGACTCGTATCGGCAACCCCTGCCGGTGAAGCGAAATCCGCAGTACCTCCGCGACCTGCCCCGAGATCCGCTCTGAAATGGGGCGTCTCTTCCCTGTTCGCTTCGCCAAGCCGACAAATCCTTTGTGTTTCGCTCTGCTTGACGTCCTGCCCTGAACAGGGTATATCGTTGGCGGTGTATCGGGATCGAATTCGCCCGCTTGCCAAACGCACCGAATCGCCGGTTGAGTAGATCCGTCATGCAGCCACCCGCGCCACTCACCCTGTCGGTCCTGATGCCGGCCTACAACGAACAGCGCACGATCGAGACCGTGCTGCGGCGGGTGCTGGCCCTGGCGGTGAATCTCAAGGAGATCGTCGTTGTTGACGACGGTTCCACCGATCGCACGCCGCAAATCGTCGAGCAACTGGCGGGCGAAGACGGCCGGATCCGCTTCCTGCGGATGGACCGCAATCGCGGCAAGACAGCCGCCATTGCCCGGGCGATCCGCGAAGCAAGCGGCGATATTCTCATCGTCCAGGACGCCGACCTGGAATACGACCCCGCCGAGATCCCCGACGTGATCGCACCGATCCTCCAGGGCCGAGCCGACGTCGTCTACGGCAGCCGGTTCATGGTCCGCAAGGCGGCCCGCGTTCTCTACTACTACCACTACCTGGCCAACAAGCTGCTCACCTGCCTGTCGAACCTGCTCACCAATCGCAACATGACCGACATCGAAACCTGCTACAAGGCGTTTCGGTCCGGCGTGATCAAGCCCATCGAGCTGACCAGCAACGGTTTCGGTATGGAGGTCGAAATCACGGCCATGGTCTGCAAGACCAAGGCTCGCACCTACGAGGTGCCCATCTCTTACTACGGGCGCACCTACGACGAAGGCAAGAAGATCGGCACGATGGACGGCGTGGCGGCCCTCTGCTATATCATCTACTACAACCTCGTCCGGCCTCTCACCCGTGCCGGACGCAGTTATCGCCGCCAGGTCAACGAGTACCTGGCCCGCTTGCGGGAAGAGGAATACCTGACCGAGTGATCCTACTCTCGCATGGGCACCCCGGCGTGGCGTACAATGAACGGCCGCAAAGGCCGATCGAGCCCAACGGAGGTCCCGGATCATGAAACGCCGCGTCTGTGTTCTCCACTCGCTCCTTCTCATCGGTGCAGCCGCCGTCACCCAGGCCGCCGGCCCCTTCCAGGCCGACGGAATCAAGATCGGCGAAGTCGACCAGACGAGCTCCATCGTCTGGACGCGAACCACCGCCGACGCACAAGCCAACCCGTCTGTCGAAAACGCCGCGCCCGGCGCTGAGGGTGAAGTCCGCGTGACCTGTTGGCAGACTCAACCGCGGCGTGAGGTGTTTGCCTCGGGCTGGAAGGCGACCGATCCCCTGCGAGACTTCACTCGCCAGTTCGGCATCAAGGATCTCTCGCCGGCAGCGGCGTATGAAGTGCTTGTCGAGACGCGTCCGGTAGGCGGCAGCGACGCAACGAGCCGGGTCGAAGGGCGGTTTCGCACGGCCCCGGCGCCCGAGGCGGTCGTGCCGGTCGAGTTCGTCGTCGTCACCTGCCAGGCGATCCGCTCGGCCGACTGCGGCGACAACGGGCACAGCCCCTACAAGCTGATCCCCAAGCTCGACGCCGACTTCTTCGTCCACACGGGCGACGTCGTCTACTACGACAACCCGCCCAACTGCAAGGATGCCGAACACGCCCGATGGAAGTGGAATCGCATGTACGGGTTCTTCTACAACCGCGATTTCCACGCGGGCGTCGCGTCCTACTTCATGAAGGACGATCACGACACGGTCAAGAACGACTGCTGGCCCGGCCAGAGCTACGGCGACCTGACATGGGAGCAGGGACTGGCGATCTTCCGCGAACAGGTGCCCATGGGCGAGAAGACCTATCGCACGGTTCGCTGGGGCAAGGACGTGCAGATCTGGATGACCGAGAACCGCGACTTCCGCAGCCCGAACAAGATGCCCGACGGTCCGGAAAAGACGATCTGGGGCACCGAGCAGAAGGCCTGGTTCAAGCGGACGGTTGCCGAGTCGGACGCCACCTTCAGGTTCCTCATCATGCCCGGCCCGCTTCTCGGTCCCGACAAGCGAGGTAAGGCCGATAACCACAGCAACGACTGCTTCAAGCACGAGGGCGACGAGATTCGCGACTTCGTGGCCAGGCAGAAGAACATGTTCGTCATCAACGGCGACCGCCACTGGCAATACTTCTCGATTCATCCGGAACTGGGAATCCGCGAATTCGGTTGCGGGCCGATCAACGACCTGCACGACTACGGGGGCAACCCGGGCTTCGTGCCCGAGTATCACCGCTTCTTCAACGGCGGCGGCGGATGGTTGACGGTCACCGTGTCGCGCAGAGGCGACAGGCCGCAGGCGACGGCCCGCTGGTACAAGACCAGCCCGGAGATGGAGGAGCCGGAAGTGCGCTACGAGACGACGTTTGCAGCGGAGTAAGCGGGGATCGCCTCGTTGGGCACCTGACTCTCGCCGCCTTGCTCAGTATTGCTTGTCCCGAATCTCGCCCACGCGGCCACGGGATCTTGCGGCTAGCTGGGCAGTCCGGTGGCCGAATGGCGGCGTCCCTTGAGCCTCGCACCCTATCAGCGCCTTGTCACCGTTTCTATAATACCGGAACTCAACCAATCAATTGGCTCCCCAAGAGAACTATGGAGACAGAAACGTGCCGGAACCGGAAAAGGTCGTCATCATCGGAAGCGGACCGGCGGGTTGGACCGCCGCCATCTACTGTGCTCGCGCCGAACTGAAGCCACTCGTCTTCGAGGGGGCCGTCACCGAAGAGAACCGCATGGCAGGCACCCTCCCTCTGGGCCAGTTGGCCTTAACCACCGAGGTCGAGAACTATCCCGGCTTCCCCAAGGGCGACCTGGAGTCCTATCTCGATAACTCGATCGCCGAGGATCGCCGCATCATCATGGCCCCACACATGAAAGAAGGCGTCAGCGGGCCGGAACTCATGGAATTGATGCGGCAGCAGGCCCTCAATTTCGGCACTCGCGTCATTACCCAGGACATCGTCGAAGTTGATTTCGAGAACCGGCCCTTCAGGCTCACCGATTCGGAAGGCAACACCCACGAGGCCCATGCCGTGATCGTGGCCACCGGCGCCCGGGCGAACTACCTCGGACTGCCCTCGGAGGACAAGTACAAGAACCGGGGCGTCAGCGCCTGTGCCGTCTGCGACGGGGCCCTGCCGCGTTTCCGCAACAAGCCACTCGTCGTCGTCGGCGGCGGCGACTCGGCCGTCGAAGAAGCCGACTACCTCACCAAATACGCCGAGAAAGTCTACATGGTCCACCGCCGCGACGAGCTCCGCGCGTCGAAGATCATGGCCCAGCGAGCGATCGAACACCCCAAGATCGAGATCCTCTGGAACCGTACTCTGGTGGAAGTGCTCGGCAACGACGAGAGCGGCGTGACCGGTGTTCGACTGGCCAGCACCAAGGGCGAAGACGACCTGGAAGTGCCCGCCACCGGAGTCTTTCTGGCCATCGGGCACACGCCCAACACGGCCTTCCTCGAAGGCAAGCTTGCCATGACGGACAAGAAGTACCTCCAGTGGACGAAACCCGGGCGGACCTACACCAGCGTCGAAGGCGTATTCGCCGCGGGCGACGTGGCCGACGACTACTACCGTCAGGCCGTCACCGCCGCCGGCAGCGGCTGCATGGCCGCGTTGGACGCCGAACGGTGGCTGGCGGCGAAAGGAATGTGATTGTTACCCCTGCGGCCAGGCGTCGTCCACGAACCGGCCGTTCACGCTGATCTCTTTCCCGTCGGCCAGAATCCGGCCCCCGGTGCGGAGGTCGCAGACCATGTCCCAGTGGAGGCCCGACTCGTTCTTGCCGCCCGTTTCGGGGTAGGCCGCCCCGACGGCCGCGTGGAACGTGCCCCCGATTTTCTCGTCGAACAGCGTGTTCTTCGTGTACTCCTGGACCGAGTAGTTGGTGCCGAGGGCGATCTCGCCGAGAACGCGAGCCCCTTCGTCCTGATCGAGCATGGCGATGAGGAATTCTTCGCCCCGCTCGGCAGATGCGTCAACGACACGGCCGTCGCGGAACTCGAGCCGGATGCCGTCGCACTCACGCCCCCCGTGAACGGCCGGAAAGCTGTAGTAGACGACGCCCTGGGTGGCGTCTTCGATCGGGCCGGTGAACACTTCGCCGTCGGGGAAGTTCTCGTGCCCGTCGCAGTTGATCCAGGTGCGACCCTCGACGCCGACGGTCAGGTCGGTCCCCTTCGGCGTGGTGAAGCGGACCTCGCGCACTCGGTTCAAGTGGTCGACGACCCGCTGTTGCCGCTCGCTGATCCTGCGCCACTCGGCGGCCGGATCGTCGAGATCGAGTTTGCCGGCCGCATAGACGAACCGCTCGTAGGCGGCCAGCGACATCTGGGCGTCCTGGGCCGAGGAGTGGCAAGGGAATTGGGTGCCGGTCCAACGCAGGCTTCCCTCGCTCGCCCGCTGAAGAAAGCGGTTGACGTAGCTCTTCCGCCCCTGGCTGACCATCGCCTGCCGCTTGGGGTCGGTGCCGCTGAGGGCCTTCGTATTGTCCTGGGCCCAAATGCCGATCGAAACGTTGCAGCGTTCGACGGCCTCCAATTCGAGCGGGTCCTCGTAAAGAAGCTGCTCTTCGGCGGCCAGATCCAGCTTGATCTCGGCACATTCGTCGGGCACGAGCCGCACGTGCGGATGCCCCCCGGCCTGGATCACCGCCCGATAGATGGCAACAACCAGCGGCTGGGCGATGGTCGAGCCGCTGATTCGAACCAGTTCGCCCGGCTTGACTGCCGTCGAGTAAGAAACAAGAACACGGGCCAGTTTGTCGAGTCGAGGATCGGACATGGAAGTGAGTTGTCGGGGGGCAGGGTTCGGGGTTGTTGGAGTCCAGGCTTCAGCCTGCAAAACTGTCAGCGACCAGCCCGGGAAGGCGTTGTCTCACAGGGTCTACATTGAAACTAGCACCCGGTGATACCGCGCCGCGTTTTCCTTGGCAAGCCGTCCGCTCGCTTTGCTCTTGTTGTTTGGCTCGGAATGTGATAGCACCGAAGATGCTTCTAGGCAGGCGGACGGAAAGAATCTACCAGTTAGACGCACAAATGGGGCTGGACGGTCGATGAGAGTGCGAAACCTCACGTAGCGGCAAGTATCACCGGTGGCGTTCCATTGTTTCGCACTCTCATCGACCGTTCAGGTCCATTTTGCTGTACCTGTAGGTGAACAACATCCGCAACCGTAGGATAGGAAGAAGGCGTGGACATGTGGAGCGGCGAGTTCGGTGTCTATGCCAATTGCGATTCGGCTCCACATGTCCACGCCTTCTTCCTATCCTAGAGCGTCTAACTGGTAGATTCTTTCCGTCCGCCTGCCATGTAACTGTATTTGTGACATTTGGACCATGTCCGACAACATTCCACGAGAACTGATGGAGTTGCTTGAGCGGCTTGGATTGGCCGGGACGGGCGCAATTGGCGTCGTGGAAGGCCGGGTGCACCGGCTGGGACGTGAACTGCCGCAGTTCCAGTCGATCTGGGTCGACGCGTTGCTCCACGCCCGGTTCCTCACGCCCTATCAGGCGGCCGAAATCAACGCCGGGCGCGACGCCGATCTGCGGATCGGCCCCTACGTTCTGACGGCGAAGGCATCCTCCCTGGGTTACGCACGGCGGTTCGCGGCCCGGAGTGCCGAGTCCGACGATCGCGTCGAACTGATCGTGATCGAGGGATTGCCGACGACCGCTGCAGCCGAACGCCTGGAGGCCCTGGTCGCACGCGCGTTCGATCTCGTGACCGACGGCCTGGCACCCGTACTCGAATGTGGAGCGGAGGGCCAGAGGATTTGGGCCATGGTTCGACCGGATCCGGGCCGGACGGCGGCAGAACACCTCGTCCGCCACGGCCGGATGCGGCCTGGAGTCGTGCTGGAGATCGCCCGGCAGATGGCGGCAGCCCTGGAGCATCTCGAACAGGCAGGGGTAGCCCACGGCGACGTCTCGGCAACGGCGCTGGTATTGAACGAGCGGGGACAGGCCGCATTGCTTGCCCCGGGGCTGCGGCCGATCGTTCGCCCTGCGGAAGGATTCGCCAATTCGGACCTCGCTCCCGAATACTACGACGGTCTCGCGCCGGAACGGATTGACGGCGGAGCGGCTGCCGATGCGGTGACGGATCTCTACGGATGCGGCTGCCTGTGGTGGCATCTGCTCACAGGCCGGTCGTGCTTTGCCGGCGGCGACGCCTTGGGCAAGTTGCAGGCCCACTTGACCCACGAACCGATCGACGTTCGCAGCCTGGCTCCGGACGCGCCCGCCGAATTGGCCGAGGCGATCGCGTCCTGCGTGGCACGAAATCGATCGCACCGGCCGAAATCTGCGAGCGAGTTGCGCAGACAACTCGGCCAATCCAGGCCGGCAGGCCGGGCGGAAGTCGCCCGATGGGTGAAACCTTCTGCCGGCTCCCCTCCGATTCACGTTCCTTCGGCCCGGCCTCGGGGCACGAAACGGGCAGCCTGGCCCATGATGGCCACCGGCGCCGCACTGGTCGGGTTTGTCGGCGTGCTGTGGGCGATCGGGCTGCCGTCGCGGTCCGACCACGGCAGGTCGCCGGCGGTGTCTCAAGCGACGCCGGACGCGGAGACCGAACAGCCGAAACCGCAATCCGTCGCCGACGGATCGAACCAGACGCCACCGCTCCCGGCAGAAACACATTCGTCGGCCGAAAGAAACCGGCTCGTCCTGTCAGCCGATGGACCCGTGACGCTCGATCCGTCGACACTGGCCGACGGGATGCATGTGACGGGGCCGCCAGGAGACCGAGCCACGGTGCTCGTTGGCGGCTCGCCGCTGACGGTAACGAACGAGGACCTTCTCTTCGACGGCATCGATTTCATCTACCAGACGGAATCCGGTTCTCCATCGCGCAGCGAACTGCCCGCAATGCTGCATGTGGAATCGGGCCGGATCCGCTTCCGTCGATGTACGTTTCAAACCGCGGCAGGACAGTCCGGTAACTGCACAGCCGTCCGCTGGGTGTTCCCCGTCGACCGGAGTGGGCTGGCCCTGCCGGCGGGCCGGCTGACGCTGGATGACTGCGTCTTCTGGCACGTCGACGCGGCCGTGGATGCCCGGACGGCGGCGGCACTGACCATCGATTGCAGTAACTTGCTGCATCTCGGACCGGGCCCCTTGGTGCGGCTGGATCACAGTCCGCCGGTCGACGAGCCGCTAGGGCTGACGCTCAGGAACGTCACGCTGCGCCAGGCCGAGGCCGTTCTGCAAATCCACGACCGCGGTTCCGTCGAAAAGCCCGGAACGATTTCCGTGAGCGCCCAACTCTGCGTCTTTGAGCCGCAAGCGGCGGGCGCCCTGCTGGCTTTCGCCGGTCAGGCGGCCCCGGAAGCCACGGCAAAGGCGATCTACTGGACGGGAGAAGGAGCCCTGGTAACGCCCGAGGCGAAGATCGCCCAATGGACCAATGCGTCGGGCATAGCGACCGAGTTGAACGACGAGGCCTTCTCGATAGCCGGCCTCGTCCGCAGCCCCGTCGAATTCGCCGGCACGGCTGAGCCGGTGGTCGAGTCGAACGTCACCCGGCGTTGGCAAGCACCTCTGCCGACGGCCGACGCCCCGGGGATTCAAGCGGATTCCCTGCCGCCGATCGTTATGGACACGCCGCGAGGAACGCCCTGAGCCGGATTGCTCGTAGTCAGGTCAGACGCAAGTCGCGGCAGGTCTGCTCGTAGCTGGCTTCCAGATCAAGCGGGATCGCCAACTCCTTCGTGAGCCATAGGGGAAGACATGGAAGCGCCTGTCCGACAGCCAGCGGATGGTTCCACACGTCGAGCCAGCGGCTCTTGCCACGCGGACGCCAACGACATGCTGCCGCATAGGTGGGCGGCGGCGGGTCGCCTATCGCCGGGTCGCGCTGCCCAATCAGTTCCAGCAGTTCGGCGTAGAGGTTGAAATGGCGCACGGTGACCAGATCGACCACGACCAGCGATACGCCCTGCCGTAACAGGGCGGCACACTTGGCCGTGAATTGATGACAGTTCTCGGAACGGTCCTTGTTGGCGGGACTGACAATCTCGACGGCCGCCACCAACCGCCGGCCCCGGTGGACGTCGTAGAACCGCACTTCGTACTCGTCGAAATCCGCCAGCTCGGTTTCGACGGTGAGCGTTGGCTCCGCAGGCGCCCATGCTGCCGCGGGTTCAACCCGCTCCTTGTCGGCGTAGTCTCTGCCGGAATCGTCGTGATCGAAAGTGGCAACGTCGATTTCGACCTGTGCTCCCAGATGGACACGCGGCTCGGCAATGTAGTCTGCCGGCAGCTTCGTCCCCAGTTGCTGCACGATGACCATCGGCCATCCGCCGTGGAGTCCCTCCCACGAGGCAAACTCGCTGAGTGGCGGGCGGAAATGATCGCGAAGCGGCATTCGACTTGCCTCCAATCCTGGTGCCACCATTATAGGCGGGCATTCCGGAGCGGTCGACCTCGCCAACTATGCCCCGCCGTGGAGGAGTCCGTGGAGGTACTCGGGAGCGAAGTCGGCGCCGTTTTCCCAGGCAATCGTGTGCCCCTCGAGCCGGAACTGTCGGAAGAAAGAATGGTCCCTGAGACGCTCGAAAATCGGCCCGTTGAGGACCGGAGCCAAATCGACCGGTCCTTCCGCTCCATCACTGAACCAGAGCTGGACCCGATACTCGTCGACGTGCTCGGCTCGGACAACGTGTAGAAACATCGTATCACTCCAGGGGCTCGATTCGATCGAGCTGACGCTCATCAGCAGTCCGTTGAGCGGCCGTCCGCAATTCTTGTTCGTGCGCCGTGTACCATTCGAGCAATGCGGTCATCGCCCGACGAGGAAACCTTCCCGAGACGATTCCCGTTTCAATCTCGACGATCACTTCGTATTCGCCATATTCCGCATGAACGTGGGGCGGGCCCACATCCCGATAGTACAAACGGACGTGAATTCCAAGAAAACGAGAAATCTCAGGCATGCTGCCCCTCAGCCGTACGCCACAAATTGAACGACCCGCCGCAGGATCGCCATCTACGCAAATATAGCTTACGACAAGATTTGCGTCGAGAGAGTTCGTCTGGAACAAGGAGTAGCCGGGTGGCTGATGTCGGGATTTCACGGGTTGGTGGGGCCTGTACCGAATTCTGTGCTCGTGATGGTGCAGGAAGGGGACAGTCCCATTTTTGTGGCGTCCTGCCACAAAAATCGGGACAGCCCCCGTTGGTGCGGGATCGCCGGCCCAACAGGGCCGCTAAGGAGAGTAGATCTTCACACCCCCACTCTCGAATCGCAGCCGCCAGGACGCACAGACCGTCGCAGGGGCCGGGCATTCGTCATCGGCAACGATCCACTGAACCCGACCGCCCTCAATGACTTCCCGAACGATCTTCTCGCTGGGCGAGTCGTAGAACTGGTCGCGCAACCGTCGGCGCCGATAGACTTCGTCGGCCGTCACGAAACCGTTGATGAACAGGTGGTCTTCGCGCCCTTCGTAGAACATCTGGCAACCGGCCAGATTGCTTGCCAGCGTGAAATGTCGCTTGTAGACCCAGGCGACCTCGTCGGGCCGTGCATCGTTGCGAATCAGGTCGTCAGCCCAGGGGTGGAGCACGATTTCACCGTGCGGAACCTGAGTACGCAGAAAGGCGAGCGCCGCAAGCCGGTCTGCAGGAACGTGATGGAAGCTGGTGGAACGTTCCACGCAGGCAGCCGTCACGATCCACAACTGCCAGGCCGCTATGGCCAGCGGAAGCCACCAACGAGGGCGGCGGAACTGGCGCACTGCCTGGACGAGCATCCCGGTGCCGACGAGCGTCAGCAGCATCCACGCACACATCGTGAGCCGGTAGATGTTCGGCGTCTCCCACCACTGCCCTTCGGCCGTGTGTCCCCAGACCAGGACGCAGGGAACTGCAAAACCGAAGGCGGCGATCGAGGCAATCAGGGCAACGGAAGTGTTCCACCGCTTTCGGCGATACCAGGCGACAAGTGCGACCGCACCGAACAGGGCCAGGTTGACGAAACGCAGGACGAAGTAACCGGCGAAGCCCAGGTTGTAGACGATCTCGCCCGCCGTTCGCCGGATCGTTCCGGGTTCGTCGTCGCCCGGCAGATCGGCGACCTCCGAGACCGGTTTGCCTCGTTTCCAGGCGTAGAGGTGGGCGATCCACGGGGGCGGATCGGGTTCCAGCAGCCGGTCTCGCCATTCGTGCTTGTAGGATTCGCGATAGACGTTCTTGAATTTCAATTCCGGCGGCGACGCCAACTCGGCCCCGAAGTACAACATGCGGACCGCGAGCACGGCTCCCACGCAGGCGGTGATCGCTACCGTCGACCGCAAGACGGTTTGCTTCCGCGACGTGATCAGGCTGACGGCCGCCCAGATCACCAGCCCTCCGAGCGCTGCGGCACAGGTGAAGACCTCGTAGAAAGGCATCGCGGCAATCAGTGCCACGCAGAGGAAAACCCAACGCCGCCGCTGGGAACAGCGGAAGAGATCGAGGGAACAGATCGCCAGGAGAAGAAGTGCAAACGAGAGATCCAACGTCTTGTCTTGCGGACCGAACCGGGCCAAGCCAAAGACGGCCAGCGTCAGGCAGGCCAGCCAGGGGGAATGAAGCAGACGTCGCGTGAACGCGAGAACGGCCAGGGACCGAACGAAGACGCCGAAAGCGGCCGCGTAGAACCAGAAGCCGTCCAGGTAGTCGATCCCCGCCCCCACGTCGAAAGCGGCCACGAACAGGTGCGGGAAGTAGTGGCTGGGAAACGCGTAGCCCGAGATCCGCAGTGCCGCCGGCGGCACGCCATAGCGCAAGGCGGCGCAGGGCGACATGTTGGTCATCTTGTCGCTGAACAAGGCGCCGTAGAGTCGCAGACCCTTGGCGTCCGGCCGGACCAGGGCGGCCGTTCGCACGAAGTAGCCGGCCGCGAGGGCGACCGCAAGAATCAGCCCGGCAAGGACGGGCGATTTCCACGGCCTTAGGCACCTCTTGACACTCGCTGGCCGGCAGCACCGCGTGCGAATCAGGTGCACCACCCAGGGCAACGGCGAAAGAAACAAATGGCAGGCCTGCACGTGGCAGGCCGCGAGAGCGAAGTAGAGTAAACTCGTCCAGAGCACGCCCAGCACGAGGGCAAGTGCCCAGCGAAACCAGAGGTCCCCGCTTCCCAAACCGAACAGTCTGCGCAGGGCATGGCCCGGCAGCACCACGGCGATCGCCAGCACGGCCAGAAACCATGCGCCCTCGCCGAGCGAGTAGTCGGGTGTGACGAGGGAGAGATCGGCGGCGGTGGGCATGAGAATCGTGGCGGCTAGTAGAACAGGTACTTGATTTCCGTACAGCCCAGTTCGTCAAGCCATCGAACAAGAGCCGGGGCGCCGTTGACAGGCCGCGTGAGTTGCGCTCCGTGAATCTGGACTACGCAGCCGTTTCTTTCGATATCTCCCAGGTTGACTCCGAAACGATCGGCTCCCGGCATCGGCAGGTTCTGGTTGGGTATACCGCCAAGTACTTCCGCCAACTCAGCTTCCCAGGCATTCAGTCGTTGCTCGTGCTCCTCCTGGGCCCTGCGTCGCGCTAGGAGCACTGCCTCAGGCTCTGGCTGCCCCGGTTCGAGTAACGCTTCCGGTTCGCTTTCTCGAATCGGGCGACTCTGATACAACTCGATCAACTCGCGTTGGCGCGGCTCACTCGTTTCTTTCAGAATTCTGTCGATTCGCTTCTGCCAGATCGACTTTCGCAGGGCCTCCTGCTCTTCTTCGAGTTCAATACAGCGATCTCTATTACCGTTCCTAAGGGCTTCGGAATACTGTCTACTGAGTTGATCGAAGTCGGGATCGTTCCCCATCCACTCCGCCTCCGATAGCGCCCCGTAGAGTGTTCTTGCTTCTTGCTCCTCAGACGTGGGACCATGGAGGGGATGCCATGGTGCCTTCGGGATCATCGAGAGCGGGCAGAAGTCGTAGGCCTGCAGGGCCTCCTGGATCTGGGCCGCGACTTCTTCCGACGGCGCCGTCACCACAATGGACACGAACAGTCTACAGTTGTCCGAGCCGTCGGCCACTTCCCGCGTCCGTCGAGCGAATCGCGATTTCCACTGTTCAGTCGTCACTTGCCCGTCGGGGGGAACCGTAACCAAGAGAGATCGGCCGAATCGCAGGAGTACCGTGTTTGCCGGAAGCTGCTTTCGCAACTCGGTGAACTGGGCAATCGCTTCGTCGTTGCTGGAAAAGGTCGCGACAACAGCGAGTTCAGACTCTGGAACGTCGCCGTCGGGATCCAAACCTGCCGCTTCGATCTGATCGACCTGGATCGGGTGCTCGGGTGACGAATCGCGATTGACAAACATGGGCAACCCTACGGCGAGGCCCGCGAGGGCCAGCAGGGCGAATACGAAGCTGCCGACGTAGACGCTGCCCAGCAGGATCGTCGCGACAACACCCGGTGGGCGGGCGTTGAGCGCTTCAAACGCCTGCAGAGTGAATTGGGCGACGTTCCTGTTGGTGAGGCCCTGTCGGAAACGGCCTCGAACTTCCTCGGCGATGACTTGGGCGGTTTCCGGGGGGACGGAATGGCCGTCGGGGGATGCGGCCTGGACGCCCTTTCGGCGGAGCGCGGTGACGACGCCGGCCATGCGAAAGGCAACGGGAAGTCCTGCCGCCATCATCAACCCGAAGAAGAAAAGGAAGCGATCGCCGGACAAGTGGGATCCGGCGAGAAGGACCACGACGGCCAGCACGCGGAAGCCGGCGTCGAGGATGTAGTGGCGAGAGAAGAGGAGGGTGTGCATGACCCAGCCGCCGTCGAGGGGCAGGATGGGCAGCAGATTGAAACCGTTGAGAAAGACCGCGAGCAACGCCGCCTGTTGAAGCCAGCCGATCTGAAGGAAGATGCCCGCAATGCCGAGTGCGGTTGCCAAGAAAATGCCGGGGAGCGGTCCGGCCAGGGAGACGACGACCTTCTTCCAGCCGGGCACGTTGTAGTGCCGGCCCGAAACGGCCGCTCCCAGCAACGGGATGAAGAACATCTTCACGTTGGAATAGTGGAACAGCCGCATGGCGGCGTAGTGGCCCAGTTCGTGGAAAAACAGGATCGGCAGGAGCATGGCCACGAATCCCCACGGCCAGACTGCGGCACCGAAAGCAAAAAACAGACCGACCGAGACGAGCAGAAGAATCACCCCAGCGCCCCAGCCGGAACGCTTGTTCTGCAGCTTCTCGATTTCTTCGAGAATGGCCGGCGTCGCCGAAGGCACTTCGCCTTGGCTGACCGCTTCGGTCGCAGCCTGAGCCGCTTCCGTCACGCGCTGCTGTTCCTCCTCCGTCATCGGCACGAAGACGCCGCGATCGACGTGAAAGTCCCGCACGGTGGCGTGGTGCGACTCGACGGCTTCGAGCAACTCGTATTCGTTGCGCACCGGGCGAACCGTCTTGAACAGGAGTTCCTCCTGAAGCGTCTTCTGGTGCGAGTCCCACAAGCTCGTTGCAGTGGCCGCCACCCGGCGGTTCTCACGGCAGGCTGGGGGGGCCAGTATGTCGCGCTTGCCGGCCGTCGAAATCAGGTAGGTACCGTCGGTGAAGGCGGTCACGAAGACCGGGAAGAAGTACTCCTTGGCCGGCTTGGTGAAATGCCATACACGATAGTGCACGCGAGCGACGGCCTGCCCGGAGTCATGCAGATAGACGGCCTGGTAGATGTCGGTCTGGTGCTTGACGTCGTGGATCCAGTAGCAGACCGGCGAGTGGAAGCCGAGGGCCTGGAGTTCTTGATGGGCGACGTGAAACCTGGCTCGCGCTTCGTCAGGAAGGCGATCGGGGGAGAGTCGGAACGGTTCCAGCGAATCGACGTTGGGGTCGTCGACCGAACCGGGCAGGCGGACTCGCAGCAACTTGAGGAGCCAGACGAGGACAACGAGGGGATTGGGAGTCCCCCACCAGTATTCCCGCAGTGAGACTCGCGTGCTATCAAGTCGGTAGAACATGCTTCACCTGGTCCTCGTCCAGCGCTCGCGACGATGGTTGCCATATCGAGGATTGTAGTCGATCGGTGAAGACTTGCGATCCATCCCTGCGCAAAAAAAGACGCGGTCGGAAAACACCTCAGGGGCGTCCTCCGACCGCGTGAAAACTCATGCCCTTCGGCGGTGGGCTCAATACTCGGTCTTCAAGATACCGGGCATGGGCACCGGATAGACGCCGTCTTTGATCTCGACGGGGGCGGGACCGTCTTCGGTCATCTTGTCGACGTCGGGGGCGAATTCGTGCTCGCTGGCAAGTATCTGGTCGTAGGTAACGATGTTGCCGGTGTGGGCGGCCATGCGGCCCATCGACGTGACCAGGCTGGCGGTCGCACCGCGTTCGACCTCGTTGTACTTCTTGTCGTTGATGATCGCGTCGACCAGATCGTTCCATTCGAGCTGATAGGGATTCGGCTCGGGTTGCGGGAAGGCCCAGATCTGGGAGCCCGGTTCGAGGGTCTGGTCCTTGAAGGTGCGAACCTTTCCGGGGTGGTGGGCCGAGGTCGACACGATGGCCGTCCCCTTCGTGCCGTGCACGTAGCTGGCAAACTCGTTGTGGCAGCCGCTCATGGCCCGGCCGTTGTAGAACAGCTTGGTGCCGTCGGGATAGGTGTACTCGACCGCGTAGGTGTCGAGATTCTGATCGAGGAACTTGTTTCCGGAGGCGTCTTCGCGGTAGTGGCGGCCGCCGAGAGCGTGGGCCTTGACCGGCCACGCGCCCTTCATCCACGAAAGTTCGTCGATCTGGTGGATGAAGTAGTCGCTGTACAGGCCGCCGCTGGCCCACAGGAAACTGTGAAACTTGGCGATCTGGTGCATTACTTCGGTCATGCCTTCCGGGGGCGGGCCGCAGGTGGCCGATCGCTGGGCCATGCGATACCCGCGCATCGCGATGATGTCGCCGATCTCGCCGCCGTCAATCCGTTCCTTCAGTTGCTGGCGTCCTTTGCAGTGCCGGACCATGAGGCCGACACCCACCTTGAGGTTCTTCTCGTCGGCCTTCTTGGCCAACTCGATCATCCGCCGCGTCGTCGGGCCGTCGACGGTGACCGGCTTCTCCATGAAGACGTTGAGGCCCTTCTGGATGGCATAAGTGAAATGGACCCAGCGGAAGGCCGGCGGAGTCGCGAGGATCACGATATCGCCCGGCTTCAGGCAATCCATGGCCTTTCGGTAGCCGTCAAAACCGACGAACTGCCGGTCGGCGGGCACGTCGAACTTGTCGGTATTCTCAAACTGCTTGGACAGGGTCTTGTGCCGAACCGCAAGCTTCTGCTCGAACACATCCGCCATGGCAACAAGCTTCGTCGGCGCGCTGGTAACACTCAGGGCTTGGGCCGCCGCGCCGGTGCCACGTCCGCCGCAGCCGACCAGGGCGACCTGAAGGAGGCCGCTCTCCGCGGCGTGCACGCCCCGTGCCGACGTGCCAAGCAGGGTCACGCCCGCGGCAATCTTGCCGGACGTCTTGAGAAACTCGCGACGGGGCGTTGCGCCCTTCCGATTTTCGCTCATCAGTGGTCTCCTCTGGAGGTGGGATGGTAATAGGCAGGTTGGAAGCAAGCTTCGATTATAGATGCTCGCCCGTGGGGATGCCAAACTCCCTGGCCCGTCCGGTTTCCGGCGCCGAGCGCCAATCGCTTGCCGGATGGGTCAGATGGCCGTAGGATTATAGGCAGTTTTTATGGCCCATGACTGGCTAATCGCTGCCCCCTCAGTAGTGGGAAGGAGTGCCATGAATCTCCACGCTGTCTGCCCCGTGTACGTCCTTCTCGGCGTCCTCCTGGTGCTCGGCGAGACCGGCAGAGCAGACGAACCCACCTCATGGACCGCCCGACCGGACCCGTCCTCCCATCCGATAGACTGGAGCCCCAAGGCAGATCTGGCGATCGACCTGCGCCACTTGGGCGGCTCGATCGTTCATCCACCGACATTGACCCCCTACGTGCTGGTCAACGGCACGTGGTTGCATCAGGAAAGCCCCGTTTACGACCTTCGCACGGGAGAGATTGCCGGGCGTGTGGGAGCTGCGACGGAACGTGCCGGGGCGGGAATGTTCTGTGCACTCAGCCCTGACGGCAAATGGGTCGCCATGACCAGAAGTTCCCAGTCGCCGTCGGTCTGGTCGACCGAGTCCGGCAAGAAGATTCTCCAGTTGAACGCGCCGGGCGACCAGCAGATCCAGTTTGCCGACGACCGGCGCCTGATCACCTTCCACGGGCAATGGGGCGTGAAGGTCTGGTCGATCCCTGAAGGGAAGTTGCTCCTCGAGTTCGATCTGCCGCGATCGGTGTACAAGCGGGCCATGGATACGACACCGGGCGGCAACTACCTGCTTGTCGTGGCGAAGAACAACGATTCCCGACTCCCACAGATCGTTGCGATCGACTTGCGCACTGGAACGACCGCGGGCGCCGTGTCCGTTCCAGCGAGATCTCCTTTCTACTTTCATGGTTTTGATGCATCGTTTGACGGAACTGAGTTCGGTTGCGTCTGGGCGAGCCGCGACGGGGTATTCCTGACGGCTTGGAGAATGGAGGATGGACGCCGGACCGTGCAGCACCGGCTGGGCGATTCCTGGAAAGAATTTGCTGAACGCTTCGACCAGGGCAGTCTCTCCCGTGGGCGTTGCAACGCCAGTCATCTGTGCTGGAAGCCGGACGGCAGCGGCTGGCTGGTGGCGGCGGCCATTCACGTCGACCGAAAAACGGGTGACGCCTCGCCGATTCTGCTGCCCGAGCCGTGCTTCTGCTCGGAGGTCATGTGGACTCCGCGCCATCTGCCGGGCGATCAGGTTCTGAACGTTCTCCGCGAACGGGCCGCAGGCTTGTTGGCCGTGGTTAAGTACGCCCCAGAGGGGTTCCCGGAACTGCGTCAGGAAATGAAGGCAGGGTACCTGCCTGCAGACTTCGGCAGGCCGAAACTGAGTAGACTTCCTTCTTCGCACGAATTGCCTTTGCGTCAGCTTCCAGGATTTGCAGAAGAAATGCCAGCCTATGTGCCGTCCGGGATTGCGATTGCCGAAAATGCGTTGCCCGACCGCGTCGAAGTGCAATATCCAACGAAGAACAGCATCTTTGACATGTGGCAACCGGAGGAGTGCCAAGGCGACCTGTTCCTCAGTTACGGCCCACAGTCCAAAGCCGATTCGGTTCTCTGGTACCTGGCTCGATACGCCATCCGCTCGCAGGAAGAAACGAGGCGATTCACTCCCGCCTTCCTGGCTCGGCCGGTCGACGTTTCGCCATCGGGCAGAACGGTCCTCACCCGGACCGAGGATGGGCGATTCGATCTGTGGAGGTTCAGCGGCGAGCACCTGTTGGGATTCCGGCCCCAATGGCCGGTCGATGGATGGTTCTCCTCAATTCGCGACCTCCCGGTAGCGCTGGTGGATGACGAACGCTTTCTGCAGCTTGGCGATTCACGGGAACTCGTGCTTCGGACCCTGCCGGACGGAAAGGGAGTCTATCGAGTCGCGACGGAGACCGGCCGATACGATCTGCCATCGTTCGACCGCCGCAGTGTCCTCCTCTTTCGGACATTTGGCTGGGACGTGCTGAACGTCGACACAGGTGCAATCGCGCAACGAATCACGCTTCCGGAGAACGTTCGAGGGCTTCATCATCACGCGGTCTTCTCGCCTTCCGGGAAGCAGGTTACACTGATTCTCCCGATTGAGTTGCCGGAAAGCACGAACAAGAATCCGGACGCGGTCCAAGGGCGGCTCTCCCGCTCGCTCTCCGTGATCGACCTTGTGTCGCAACAAGAAACGATGCGTTTGTCGTTGCCGCAACGGTACGAAGCATCTCCGCTTTGGGTGTCGGAGGACTATCTGCTGATCGATTCCCCGTTCGACGAGGCCTCCGGACCGGAGCTTCCCACATACGGCCACCAGCACCTGCTGATTCACGCTGCAACAGGGTGGCCGGTCTGGCGATTCTTGACGCGAGACTTCCTGCAACTAGTCCGCCACGACGATCGACTTCGTGGTGTATGGAGCGATCTCAGCGAACGTCCGCGTGGCGTTTTGAGTGCCGGCATGGCCGCCTCCCAGATTCCTCGGCTGGGACGGCTCCTCGGCCAATCGTTGCTCACATCAGAGATTGTCAAGGATGCGGAAGAGCAACTCGCGAAGAATCGCCGACTGCTGGACAGATTCACGCGTTTGGCCGTCGACGTTGCGTTGGATATTCCGACCGAACTGGAGCCTCCGCAAGCACTCGTCTACCGGCACGACCACTCGCTTAAAGGCTTCACGGTATCGAGCGAATCGATACGCTGCCACTTTCGTCGCCTTGTAGAAGAGCAGGGGATTGAAGTCGACCCAAACGCCGAACATCGCCTGAGAGTCAGCTTCGTGGAGAAACCTCTCGAAAAGACGGTAGAGCGCATTCTCCTGGCCGGTCTACGAGATGCCAGCAGTGCCTACTTCACGTCCGACGCACGGCTGGACAAGCGTCTCGAGAAGGAGGGGCCTGAGATTCGTGCGGTTCAGGTCACTTGTGCGATCACGATCTCAAATGCCGACGGAAAGGAGCTTGCGAGCGTGGAACGAAGCTTCGACACTTTTGATAGCGGCCTCCGCGATTCGCTGGTCCGCGATGAAGAATCGATCCGGGACCGGCTCCGAAAGAACGTCTGGCAAGCGGCAATCACCTGGTGCCTGAATCAGTCGGCCCAGTCGATCCTCACCGGGACCTTTGACGAGCGGCAGATTCCCACGACTCGCCTCGACGGCGGAAAATTGGAGGAACTGTCCGAAAACCGTCTTCCACTCGGGCGTCCGCAGTAGGGCGCCGAAGATGCAGGTACCGGGCGGCGCGCGGTTATAGGTCGGATAATCCTCGTCTTCCTCAACGGACTCCCTACGGCCGCACCACCACCCGCAACGCCTCACCCGACTTCATCAACTCGAACGCGCCGTGGATCTCGTCCAGGGGCAGCACGTGCGTGGCCAGTTTGCCGGCCGGCACGCGGCCGGAGGCCAGCAGCGCAATGGCCTGCTCCACATGTCGGGCCGTCGAATCGCTGGTGCCGATCACACGCAGTTCGCCGTAGTGGATGGCCCGGCTGTCCATCTGCAGAGTGCAGTTGTCTTTCGGCAACGACGCAAACAGCACCACCGTGCCTCGTTTGCGGACGAGATGAACGGCCTGCTCCTGAGGTTGGGCGGCCGGGGCGGCAACGATGGCCGCGTCGGCGCCGAGCCCGTCCGTTTCGGCCAGGACCCTTTCGACTAGATCTTCCTTCGCCGGATTGACGAGTACATCGATTTCAAAGCCCTGGGCTTGAGCCAGCCGCGGAGGGCCGATCTCGGAGAGCATGATCTTGCCCGCCCCCATCGCCCGGGCCACGCAGGCGTTCATCAGGCCCAACGGACCGCCGCCCAGCACGAGCACCGTGGCCCCTTCGTCCAGGTCGCACTGCCCGATCGAGTTGACGGCGCAACTGACAGGCTCGGCCAAGGCCGCATGCTCGGCGGGCATGTCCGGCGGCGTCCTGACGACGTGGCCGTTCTCCAACGCCTGGGCGGGAATGACCACCCGCTCCGCCATTCCACCGGGATAAGTGAAACCCATGGGGGCCAACGAAACGCAAAGATTCGTCCATCCCCGACGACAATAAAAGCACTTGCCGCACGAGATGCTGGTGGCCATGACGATACGATCGCCCGGCGCGAACCCGCCCACCGCCTTGGCACCGGCCCGGGCCACTCGGCCGGTGAATTCGTGACCCATCGTCAAAGGCGGCACAATCCGCGGATTGCCGTGGTGGAACGTCTTCAAGTCCGTCCCGCAAACGGCACAGGCATCGACCTCCACGAGCAGTTCCCGCTCGCCGCAGGTGGGATCCGGAACGTCGTCGACGCGAATGTCCCGAGGACCGTGGTAGACGATCGCTTTCATGGGGCAAGCTTTCCATTCCAGAAGCAATAATAGCCGCGGGGCTTGCCCCGCGATCACACCTTCACAATGTTTTCGCGGCATCGATCGCGGGGCAAGCCCCGCGGCTATTTGGGGTTTGGTGTGTTGCGGAGAAGGTGACCTCCGTCAGTAATCGCCGGCTTCGTCTTCGGGAGCGTCGCCGACAATCGCGGCCGTACCACCCGCGGCGCCAAGCCGCCGGCAGCCCTGGTCGAGAAAGCCGCAGGCAGCCTCATAGGATCGCACTCCGCCCGACGCCTTGACGCCCATCGTGTCGCCGACCGTCTTGATCATCACGGCGATGGCCTCCGGAGTGGCGGGACCGCTGCCGAAACCGGTCGACGTCTTCACGAAATCGGCACCCGCATCCCGCGAGATCTCGCAGGCCTTGGCGATCTGCTGCGGCGTCAGGTAGCAGGTTTCGAGAATCACCTTCACCAGGACGCCGCCGGCCTTCCTCGCCTCGGCCACCACGCCTTCGATATCACGGCGAACCCAGTCGTAGTCGCCCGACAGGAACTTGCCGATGTTCATGACCATGTCGAGTTCCCTGGCGCCGTCCTCGATGCCCAGCCGGGCCTCCAACGCCTTGACCTCGGGACGATGGGCGCCGTGAGGAAAGCCCACCACCATCGACGGCACGACCCCCGAACCTTCGAGCTGCCTGGCCGCCAGGGCCACATCGCTTGGCCGAACGCAGACACTGGCCACCTGATACTTCTTTCCCAACACGCAATTCTCGATGATGTCCTGGTCGGTCATCTCGGCCTTCAAGGCCGCATGATCGATCGTGGCAGCCACTTGCTTTTTCGTCCATTTAGGCATGTCTGTCTCTCTCTATATCAATTCCACATTCTCACGAAGCGTCGGTCTCAACTGGCGTGGGTCACATTGCCCGAACTGCTAAGACGACGAGCAGGACTATCATGAGCACAAAGACCAAGAGAACGAGCGCGTCACCCACGAAGACCAGCTTAGTCTCTGCCCGGCTATACAACCGACTCAACCATTGTGGACGCCACCAGATGTAGAGGATCAAGAGTATGTAAAAGGGCACCAAGGCGTCGAGCAGCACCGTCAACACACCACGCAGAATCGGGTCTTGCGTGAGTTGGACACCAACCATAAACAGAAGGGCCAACAGGACGCCAACAACCAGCAGAATGACAGAGTATCCAAGCTTCTGAAAGACATTGAGTTTCGTATTCAATTCCTGCAAGCGATGACGCGGCATGAAACTACCCGTGTTTGAGCACCGTTCCTGCGAGTTGCGGCACACTGCCTTCTCAGTGCATCTCTCTCCCGCCCGTAATATTGATCGCCTGGCCCGTCATGTAGTCGGCACGGGCGGACGCCAGGTAGCAGGTCATGTTGACGACGTCGTCGATGCGAGCGAGTCGGCCGAGGGGGACCTTGGCGGTGAACTTCCTCACGACCTCCTCGATCGGCAGGTTCATGGTCTTCACGTAGTTGCTGGAGACGTTGCTCCAAACGCCCGTCGCCTCCGTAATGCCGGGGCAAACGCAGTTGACGCGGATCTTGTCGCCCGCCAGTTCGAAAGCCAGGGCCTGGGTCAGGCCGATGATCGCGGCCTTGGCGGCCGAATAGGGCGCCATCAGGGCCGAGCCCGTCTTGCCTGACTTGCTGGAGAAGTTGACGACGCTGCCGCCGCCGTTCCGCTTCATGATCGGCACGACCTCCTTGATGAACAGGAACGTGCCCTTGCAGTTGACGTCGAAGACGAAATCCCAGGTGCCTTCTTCGATGTTTTCGATCTTCCCGCCGTCGCCGACCGTGCCGGCCACGTTGACGAGCACGTCGATCCGGCCGCCGAACGCCGCCGTGGCCGCCTCGACGACTTTCTTGACCTGGCCGTGATCCGTCACATCGGCCGCCAGGCTTTGGCAGGCTTCGCCCACCTCTGCACAGATCGCGTCGAGGGATTCCTGTTTCAGATCAGTAATGAAAACCTTGGCGCCTTCTTCGACCAAACGTCCGGCAATTCCCTTGCCGATCGATCCGGCAGCCCCGGTCACCAACGCAACTTGATTCTCGAATTCCACGTAAGAGCTCTCCGCCATGTAGGGTGGGCCAGAGTGGACCAACACGGTTCCGGTTCTATCGTCAACGGCGATCAATCTGCGAGAAAGGTGACCGATCTGCTCGGCAACGGCGGCCCACCATCGTGCGTTCCCCATGCCCATCCGCTTGCATCGAACCAGTCAACGAGAGAAATACCAATGTCTCCTCCGGCGGGCACCGCAACATGATTTCACCCTATGTGTTTGAGTCAATCAATCGGGGCAACGCCAGCAATGCAAACGATTCGAAATGGGCACCGTGACATGGTGGGCCGCCGCTTGCGTGACCGTCTTGGCACGTCTTGCCGACGAATGAGTTCTTCCGTTCGGCAAGGGCGTCAAGGAGTTGGTCGCTTTGGCCCACCCTACGCTAGCTGTTGAGGAAGAAATCGTTCAGCTTCTCATCGGCATGGCGGACACCGGAGTTGGTGTGCACGTTGGCGACCTCGGTGACAATGGCGCCTTCAGGTCCGCCGTACTGCCAATGCTCGCTGCCGACCTTGGCCAGGGGCACGAACATGCCGGGCGTCGCCAGCACGTCATGCCGGGTCTCCGCGGTCCCGCCGCAGTGGATCTCCGGAATGACGATCTCATCCGGCAGATTGGGCTCCCCGATCCCGACGATGTGGGAAGCGCCCCATCGAACCAGCCAGCCTTCGCGTTTGGCCGGATTGCCTTCCCCCTCCACGTGCCAATGCTCCGGAAGCATCTGGCCGGGCAGCAGGAAGATATCCATCATCATGTAACGGTCTTCGACGTTGTTGATGAAGATGTAGGCGGCCAGGCCGAGCTTGGCGAACTGACCGGTCCCGTAGTCCGACACCCAGAGGCCCTCTCGCATGCCCGGGAAGATCGGATACCCGTGGTGCCTGCAAAGAGCCTCGACCGCGTCTTTGCCCTTCTCCACGTCGAACTTGCCGTCAGCGCCGTAGAACTGAGCGTTGTCGAACATGAGTTTTCCTTTCGCGGAACAGCAAGTCTCGGCCGCCCGGGCGGCACCGCCCAGTGCTGCCAGTCCGGCTGCGGCGCCGGCCGTTTTCAGAAGAGTGCGTCTGTCCATTTGGGGCCCTTCGCTGGTCTCAAGGGTGATCTGCTGGTGAAAACTCGCGACAAGCTGACATTCTATTGATGTTTGCACAGGGAATGAACGGTCTGTCGGGCGATTTGCACCGTCGGCACGCGGAATATGAGCGAAATGCAGGCCCGGTGACCCGGAGAGCCCAGCCGGCTGAGACGCTCCCGATTCGATAAAAGGCGAATCCCAGAACTGTCGTCATTATGACTCAACTGCGATGCAAGAATGACGACACCAGGGATGGCCTGTTACAGCTATCGTCTTGATGTAACGCGTTTTTTGGATTGCACTTATGGCATTCCCTGATCCTTTGGCACGCCAAACGCTTTGAGGAAAGTCAAAACCTCACTTCCTCCCCCGCAAAGGAATGATCCATGAGACCCGACACAAACGCCTGCCGCCGAAGTCGTGCTGCCTTCGCCTGCTCCACCCCGCTCCTGTTGGTTGCCATCGTCCTGATCACGGCTGATTCCGATCCGGGCCAAGCTCAAGAACCGTGGGGAGTGCGAACCAGCACGCCGCGCTCGGTTTCTGCCGGATCGTTGTGGCTCGCGCCTACCGTGGTTCAGGGGCTACGCTCCGACCGCTACTATTCGCTGGTCGTCACCGGGTCGGTCAAGCTTGGCGAGGAGCACTACGGCAACTACTACAAGGGCTACTACGGCGACGCCGGCTACCGCTGGGAATCGACCTCGATGGATCTGGACTACCCGACTCAGCCCCCGCAACGTTCCGGCGTAGTGGCCACGAGTCTCACCAACGGTTTGACCGAACAAAGCTATCGGCGAAACCACGTCTACACCACGGGCTGGTTCATTCCCACAAGCAGCACGATGACCATTCAATTGGCCGTCCGTCCTTCACGCGATAACAACGGGCAGATCCGCTTCGGGCTGGTCGAACTCCATCCCGACGCCAACCCAAACGACTACACCTTCAACTCGACTTCTGCCACCTGGCAATACAACGGCGATTTCCTGGGCCAGCCAACTCAAGGAGTCCGTCAGGATTCCATCTGGGACGTCATCGTAGGCCCTGCGCCGCAGAACCCTTGGGACAACGGAAACACCGGCCTGTTCGGCAGCAGCACGCTCCCACCGCTGTTCAACGAGCCCTCGGGCGTTTGCGTCGACACGCACACTTCCATGTTCCCGGAAGGCAGTTCCGGCATCGGCCCCGCCGACGTCAACGTGGGACCCGGCTTCGACTCGGCCGTGCGACCCGGCAGTCCTGCGGGGACGAACCGCGGCAACGCGATCAATCTGCTCGACCAGATCGCGCCCCCCGTACGCTACTACTGAACCCAGAGCAGGGCAAGCCCGCTACCCAGCCTTCACAAACATGCGCACCAAGCGCACAAGTCCAGCGCAAAGACCCCAAAAGCCTCACCGGCTGACAGACGCACCCGAGACCACCAATGTTTCAGGTGCGTCGGTTCGTTGCTCCAAGGGCTGAAAGGCTCGTCTTCCTGTGACAGCCAGCCCCACCATCAACGCAAGTCCCAGCGGCAATGCGCTGAGCAACCAGAGGACTGCTACCGCCCACAATACAGAATGAAGCCACGGAGTGCGATACTTGCAGACCAATACGGCAATCGCCATGGCAACGAAACCAACGCAGGAGACGGCAAGCCCGACCACTGTGCCCATCAAGGCTGATAAAACCACAGGTGCAAGAGCGCTGGGGTCCGTGCCGCTCGATTGGGCGACGTCGGCGAAGGTCTGGATCATCAAGACAACGGTCACAGCAGGTCCCGCGAGCAGCCCCAACTGAAGAACCGAGCCCCAGATCGCCAATTGTCTTCCCAGACGGTACATTTCGTCCTCTCCCAGGCAGCAATTCACGCCGGGTACTGTTTCGGCACCTCGATCCAGAACGTCGTCCCTTCCCCCTCGACGCTCTCGAAATCGACGCGGCCCAGCAGGTAGCGCTCCCCGATAAGTTTCATGCTGTGCGTGCCGATCCCTCGCCCCGTGACCGCCTTGGTGCTGAAGGACCGCAGGAAGACCTGCCGCTGAACGTTTTCCGCCATGACCTCTTCGTTATGAACCGAAATCCCTACGGCCTGCCCGCAATCGCGGCAACTGAGCGTGACCTTGCGGCCGGGCCCGGTCGCTTCCAGGGCGTTGCGCAGCATGTTGCCGATCACCCGGGCGAGCAGCGTTCGGTCGGTGGTCAGCTTCCCCTCCCAGACTTCGCCGAGAACGACTTCGGCGTTCCCGTTCTCCGCGGTTCGATGAAGATCCTGCAAGTGCCGCAGGAACTCTCCCGTTTGAATCTCGCCGGTGGATACCCTGAGGTCGCCCGCCTCGGCGAGCATCAACTCCCGCTGCGAGCGGATCTCGTCGCTCAATTCGTCGAGGTATTTCTCCAGTGCCCCGACCTCTTCGGGAACAAGCGTCCCCTTGGCGGCCTTGCTGGCGATCACCTGGAAATGCGTCTTGAGGCCCACAATCGTGTTCATCACGTCGTGGAAGAACACCCGGGTGAGCACCGCCAGCCGGCTGCGATCGCCGATATCCTCCAGCGCGACGAGCGTGAGCGGCTCCCCGTGAATCTCCACGGGGGTCGCCGTGACGCGCAGTTCCAACGCGCAGCCGGGAGACGTGGCATCCAACCGCAGGCGGCAGTCTCCCGTCACGGTCTTGCCCGTGTTCTGGGATTGGAGCAGGGTTCGGACCGCTCCACAGTCGATGCACGGCTTGGCGGTGCCGCAGCCGTCGGGACCGCGGGCCGCGTGGACGCAGCCGATGATCTCGCCCGGCCGGTAGCCGATCAGCTCGTCTTCCGTCCGTTCGACGAGATGCAGCAACGAGGAGTTGACCGTCACCACCTGCCGCTGCTGGTTAAGCACGAACACCCAGGACGGCATCGCGTCGAGCATGGCACGCAGCGTCGCGTCGCAGTTGACCGCACCGCGTTTCTGCCGGAGATCCCGCTGGGATTCACGGCCGGCAGGGGCAAAGAACGTATCGGGACCTTTCGAGGAACCGCCGGTAGCGCCAAGGACCATAGGGAGACGTTTCCCGTTGTGTGAAGGAAGCCAGGTGCCGCTGCACTTCCCTAGTCTATTCGCCGACAATGCGAAATCGAATCCCGATTAGCCTAGCCTATTGGGGGGGGCTGGCTCAAGATCCAACTCGAAATAGGGCTCCTATTGAGCCTGAGAAAAGCAATGCAACGAGGCCGAGCAGCACACAACTACGCGGGGTCAAGGGGTTCGATCCTTGGAGAGTCTCGCCAAGGCATGTGCCGCGAGCGTGCAGCAGTGCAAATCGATACACTTCATATCGACAACCTGGCGGAAGTGCTTCTTGGCCTCTTCCGGCTGGCCGTCGAGTTCGAGGATGCAACCGAATACGTAGCCGTACTCGCTCCGGTAGCGACGGCTGTGCCGCCTGCCGGCGGAGCGATGAAGGCACGCGCGGAGGCCGTTTCTGAAGTTCCCCGATGGCAGTCTTCTCTGTCTCATGATGGTCACAACCGCTTGACAAAGGACCATTTAGGCGCGTCGGCAACAAGAGACGAGGCACCGGTACTCCGCGGTGAGGATGGAACCTACGCTTGTACCGGATGAACCTCAGTTTTGTCGGCTTGTCGCCCCATCGAAGGGTCCATGGGGCCTTCGGCGACAGATCAACGGTGAGCGGGCCGTGAAAATGAGCCTCCTTGGCATTGTCCGGGATGAGCAAGTAAGCGCCGCCCCCCGCCGAGCAGGACCAGCAGTACCGAAACGGCCACTATCCATTTCTTCATGATACAGACTCGGCTTCGGTCGTTGTTCCACCTTCATCGTTATACAGCCTAACGGACAGGTTCCGCAACAATGCCTTCAATCCATCCCGGCCTCGTTGAATACCTCCTGACGACGCGCATCCCTGCCTGTTCGATCTCGTGGGCGAGGCCGCTACGCTGAAGATCCCGTGTGGTGGCAGACTCCGGGTTTCCTGGTAACCATCCGAACCACCACAGCCAGGGAACGAAACGCGACAGCCGACTGGATAGTGGCGAGTGTTCCACGGCGATTACCCGACCACTTGAGCGACACACGCGAGCGGCTTCTTGAAGGATCGAGATTCTCAATTGTCGGGGCATCTCGTGCAGAGCAAGCGTGATGAGCACCCGATCGAAGGTTTCTGGTGCGAAGCCGATGTCCGCAGCATTGCCGACACGATAGTCCACCAGACCCGTACGATCTTTCCGCCTCGCTGTTGCGATCTGGCCCGAGCCAAGGTCAATCGCCGTCACGCGTGCCGACGGCGTCGCCCGGATCAAAGCACGCTCGGTCGTCCCCGTTCCGCAACAGAGCGAGAGTACGTCGTGGTCAGGTTCCACACCGAACCAGTCGACAAACTCCCTGCGGCAGGTCCTTTCTCCACCGAGCGGCAGGAAACACCACCACGCCATGAGGTCATAGAACGGTCCTGAGATGCCATACCAAATCTCTTCCGTCCTGCTGACGTAGCCAGAATCACGAATACTCGGCGACGGTGGACGTGCGGAATCTCGATCGGGCATCTTCGCTCCACCTGGACTTTCCAACGGCAACTCTACCCTGCCACCTCCTTGAGCAACCTGATCGCCGCGGCCGTCATCTCCCGCCCCGCAGTCGGCTGGTAGGGCGGCAAGTCGACGATCTTGGGCACCACGATCGCCGAATACTCGCCGGCCTCGTAAGCCTTGGGATCGGGCACGTAACCGATCGAACCGTCGGCACAACCGACCACCAGCGTGTCCTTGAACGGCGAATCGCGGCGGATTGCCAGCCCGTAGAAGCTGTAAAGTTCGCCCGGGTGAAACAGCATTCCCACCGGCCCGAGCCGGATCGCCCCAAGCGTGATCGGCAGCGACTTGACGTCGCGATCGCGGTGCTCGTTGCCGGCATACCAATCCGCGGCAAAACCGGCGTCGACCCACGGCCCCGATGCGCACTTGCTCGGGTCGCGGCGGTACTCGTCAATCCACTGCTCGAACCGCTCCATATCGAAAGGAACGTTGAAGGGTGCACTCCGGGCGCGCAGACAGTCGACCGTTACGGGGGCGGCCTCGGTAATCGCCCGCTTCAGAGCGGGAGTGACGGCCGCCACCGTTTGCCGGATCTCGCCCCGCCAGTCGCTGCCGTCGCCCGGGTTCACGTCGCCGAGGTGCCCCTGAAGGAGCGACGGGCGCAGGCCCAGTTCCTTGTGGATCTCCCTCGCCACCTCGCCCGGCCAATCGGGGCCCGCCTGTTCATCGGCGTAGCAGACCACGTGGGCCGAGAAATGATACCACACCAGGTCCGGCTTCCTGCCCGCCCGGCGAAAGACCAGGGCGTGGAGCATCGTGTCGAGCCAGCGCTCGGCGTCGGTCGACTCGGGACCGAACTCGGCGTCGGTGCGCGTAGCGCCCTGCTTCACCGTGCGGTTGTGACTGCCGCCCGTCGCCCGGCACTTGCCCAGCGACAGTTCGGCCGGCGCCAGATCGGCCTGGGCCGCGACAATCGCCTCCACCGTGCGCTGCTCCACCGTGGCCATGTACTCCTGAGACATCCCGCCCCATTGCCGGAGCGTGAGGAAAGTCGGCATGCTGTGATCGTGCGTGGCGACCAAGTGGATGTTCTCGGCCGGGATTCCCGTGCGGCCCGCGGCCGACTGCTGAATCCGCACCGTCATTTCATGACTCACACCCAGCACGTCGAGCGAACAGATCGCCGCCTGCGTCGGGCCGAAGGCCAGTACCAGCGCCCGCACCTCCGCCGGCTGGCGAATCCCTTTGACCCGTCGCTCCTGCCCGGGCGGCTTGTGGAAGCCGGCCAACTCGATGCCCAAAGGCGGCGTGATATCGGCCACGCCCTCGCCCGCCCGCAGGCCCTCCGCGGCCGCTCCCCTGGCCGAGGTTGTTCCAAGAACCGCCATTCCGCCGACCATCGCCGAGAGAAACTGTCGTCGCTGCATGTGCCTGTCTCCACAAACCTGGGATTCCTTCTCGTGAAACCTCCAACATAGTACCACAAGGTGCCCCCGGATTTCCAACGTAAACCAAGGCAGATCCCAGTTCACCGGGCCCCAAACCGGATATTGCGAATGTGGTCGCCAATCGTCACATCGGGCGAGTCGGCGGTCGCAACTTCTCCGAACCGGACAACGTTCTCGAACGTCAGATCCTCGACCGTATGTTCCGCATCGTATCCGACCACGCGGATCTCCCCGCGAAAGTTCTCCTGCCTGCCGGTCACAGAGATGTCTTTGAACACGCATTCGGAGAGACGGCCCGCGCGGGTGTACTTCCTGCCCGACACGGCACAGACCATCGGCCTGGCCAGGACCAGCACCATATCACCCCCGTCGGCGTTGATCCGAAAGTTCTCGAAACGCATCCGCCGCATCACCATGTCGTCGCTCGGCTGCAGGAAGAAGACGGCATGAGCCCAGAACTCCTCCGGCTTCCGGTACTTGGGGCTGTAATGGAGCACGTCGATGTCGCGGGCCGTGAGGTCCTGCATCACCTCCGTTTCGCACTCGTATCCGATCCGGAAGACGTTGGCCAGATCCGTCCAGAACTCGCACGCCTCGATCGTCATTTTCTCGCATGCCTTGCGGTCGTGCCCGGTCAGCCCCTTGATCGCGATGCAATCGTCCTGGGTGCGGAGGAAGCAGTTCCGGATCGTAACGTCGCATGAGTTGACCAAGTCGATCCCGTCGTCGTTCAGCACCCGCGACCCGCAAATCTTGACGTTATCGATCACCACGCCGTCGCACCCATTCGGAACCAGCGCCCAGGTCCAGGAACCGCGCAAGATCACGTCGCGGACGACGAGGTTCTTGCACGACGTCATGTCCAGCATAAAGCGTCCCGGCCCCTTGAGATGCGGATACTCGCTCCCGTCGAGGATGCCGCGGCCACGCACCGTGATGTTCTCACCCTCCGCCCGCACGGCCCCCTTAACGACCGCCCCGCCGGCCAGGTACAGCGTCTGGTTGTCGGTCAATCGGATGTTCACCGGGTTGTGAATCCCGGGTCCGAAATAGACCACGTTCGGATCGCCCGGCTTCGGCGGATCGGTCTCCAGTGGATTGGCGAACAACAATAGCGGGCTGTTCCGCCCGTCGCGCTCGATCGCGATACGAAACGGTCTACTCGCCGTGAACGTCAGGGCGTTCGGCTTCTCCAGCGTGGGCCGGATCCCGAATCGCTCGGGCAGAATGCTCGCCCCTTCGAGCGACTGGGGCGACGTCACGCGTACGGTGACTTCGCCCGAAGAATCGAAGGAGGCGAAATAGTATCTCTTGTCGAAGAATTCCGTCTCCGCTCGATAGACGTCGACGGGCTTACCGTCGACCTCCACGCGGTAATCCTCCGTCGCCGCCTCGCCTGCAGGGGCGGGATAGGTGACCACCCGGCTCTCGGAATCGGCACGCGCTCTCACGGCCCCCAGGCCGATGAAGAGAACCATGCCCCAACAGAAATAGCCGAGCCACTGCCGGCACGTTGTCCTGTTACCCGTTTCGCTCATGATGCACCTCGTATCGTGTTCACTTGTCCCGCCAAGGATTCTTTCAGGCGTTCTTTCCGGGAAGGCGGGAATCCAGACCGCCTGCCAATGTAGCGATCGTGCAGGAGAACTGCAAAGTCCTCTTGTGGCAAGAAAAAGTAGCAGGCACTCTCCGAACGCCGCTGGCGGGAAATCGGGGTTTCCGGCAGTTCTGCGGACGGCACGGCGGAGCGTGCCTGCTACTTTGCCGTTCCCCTGGCGATCGTGGCGCGTTCTTGACAACGCTTCGCGCATGATTCAAGCTCGAAGCGGTCTCTGCGGCAGGGGCGTCGCAACGCCGGATAGCTCGGGGCCGCTCATGTGAGGAAAATCGTCGCCGACAGTCCGGCACCTCGTGACGGTGATCGAATTCTGCAGAAAGGAACATCCGTGATTAGCCACGCGAAAAGTCTCGTTGCTTCGTTGCTCGCCGGTTGGTCGATCCTCGCTCTGGCTGCCCCGGCGGCGGCTGAGGATTCGAAACTCCAGCGGCTCAAGTACAACCACCCCGGCCTGGCGGTCGATCTGGGGGCTGGGCTTTGGGCATGGCCCTTGCCGATGGACGTCAACGGCGACGGGCGGATCGATATGATCGTCAATGAGGAGGACGTGCCCTACAACGGCGTGTACGTTTTCGAGCATCCCGGCACGAACGACAAGCTGCCGGTCTTCAAGCCGGCCCGGCGGCTCAGCGACGGCATGATCAACGCCCAAGTGAGCTACGTCGACGGCAAACCGCACGTGCTCACTCCGGGCCGCGAGTATCCCGACTTCATCCATACCGGGCTCTCCCAACCGGTCGATCTGCCGCTGGTCCCGAACGTGCATCCGAACAAGATACGAGGGAACATGTGGCGCTACGTCGATTTCGACGGCGACAACAAGACCGACCTGGTGATCGGTATCGACGACTGGACCGAGTACGGAGAACCGTGGACGGGGTACAACGCCTACGATGCGGCCGGAAAATGGCTCCGCGGCCCCTTGCGAGGCCAAATGTATGTGGCCAGAAATCTCGGCACCAATGAGGAGCCGAAGTATGCCGCCCCCTTCCGGCTGGCCGACCGGCAGGGCAACATTCTGGAGACCTACGGCTGGCCGTCGCCCTGCGTGGCCGACTGGGACGGCGACGGCGACCTCGACATCCTGTGCGGTGAGTTCTTGAATCGTTTCACCTATTTCCAGAATGTAGGCACGCGCCAGAACCCCCAATACGCCGGCGGGATCCGAGTGAAACAGGCAAACGGCGAACTCCTGGAGATGGACATGCAGATGATCACGCCGGTCGCCCTGGATTGGGACCGCGACGGTGATCTGGATCTCGTCTGCGGCGAAGAGAATGGCCGGATCGCGCTCATCGAGAATACTGGCCGTCTGGGCGATTCCATGCCGCTGTTTCGGGCCCCGGTCTACTTCCAGCAGGAGGCCGACGAGTTGAAGTGCGGGGCACTGGCCACGCCGTGCGGAGTGGATTGGGACTCCGACGGCGACTGGGATCTCGTGTGCGGCAACTCAGCCGGGTACATCATGTTCTTCGAGAACCTGAGCGGCCCCGGCGTGGAACATCCCAAGTGGGCCGCCCCGGTCCGTCTCCAGGCGGACGGCAAGACCATCCGCATTCAGGCGGGCGAGAAGGGCTCGATCCAGGGACCGACGGAGGCCTGCTTTGGCTACACCGTCCAGACCGTGAGCGACTGGGACGGCGACGGACTGCTCGACATCCTGGCCAACTCGATCTGGGGGCAAGTCATCTGGTTCAAGAACGTCGGCACGGCCGCTCGGCCACAGCTTGCCGCCGCCCAGCCGGTCGAGGTCGAGTGGGAAGGGCCGCAACCGGCGCTCGACTGGGGTTGGATGCGTCCCGAGGGAAAAGGGCTTCTCACCCAGTGGCGAACCACGCCGGTCACGGTCGACTGGAACAAGGACGGGCTGACGGACCTGGTGATGCTCGACCAGGAAGGCTACCTGGCTCTGTTCCTGCGCGAGAAAGCCGGCGGTGCCTTGAAGCTCCTTCCACCCAAGCGAGTGTTCTACTCTTCCGACGGCAAGCCGCTCCAGCTCAATCCGAAGAAGGCCGGCGCCAGCGGCCGGCGAAAACTGTGCGTTGCCGATCTCGACGGCGACGGAGCCCTCGACTTCCTTGTCAACAGTTCCAACGCCACGTGGCTGCGCCAGCAGGAATGCCGCGACGGCAAGTGGTATTTCGAAGACCGCGGAGCCGTCGATCCACGCCGGCTCGCCGGTCACACTACCTGCCCCACGGTGGTGGATTTCGACGACAACGGCATCCCGGACATCCTGATCGGGGCCGAAGACGGGCATTTCTATTACCTGCGCAATCCACGCGCCGAGCAATAGACGGGTCGCGGCTGCTTCACGGGGTCGACAACATGTATGAGCTGGGCATCTGTCGCTTGACGCCGTGGGAAGCTATGAACCACAATAGGGACACTTCCCCTCCACGTCGGTTCCAGAAACCTGGGCAATCTTGTTCTTCCCAAGAGGTGAACGATCATGATCTCGACCTGCCGTGCCGTTGTCTCCGGGTTGTGTCTGGCGGCAGTTCTGGGGGCGGCCACGTCGGTGGCAGCCGCAGAGCAGGAATCGCTCAAGCCGGTCGTGCCGCTCGATCCGGCCAGGCAATTCGAACACATCGGCATCTTTACGGACGAGAAGAAGCCCGACGAGCGATTCGTGGCGGCGACCAAGGTCTGGGTTACCGACTTCCAGAAACATCCGTACCGCGTCGAATGGCTGCGGGCAGACCGACCCTTCAGGGGGCCCAATCCCCACATCGCATTTCGCGTCGAGAGCATTGAGAAGGCAGCCGAGGCCGCCAAGGACCTTACCTGTGTATCGAAGCCGTTCGACGCGGGCATTGCCCGGGTCGCTTTCTATCGCACCGGCGACGGCGCGACCGTCGAATTCATGGAATACCCCAGCGAAACCGCGAAGGAGCCTTCTATGTCTTTGCAGTTTGACCACATCGGCCTCATCACCACCGAGAAAAAGCCCGACGAAACCTATGTTGCGGCAACCAAGGTCTGGGTCACCGACATCCCGTCGCATCCCTACCGGGTGGAGTGGTTGCGATTCGAGCCGGATAGTCCGGTCACGGGACCGGTGCGTGAGAAGCCGCACGTCGCCTTCCGCGTTGACAACATCGCCGAAGCGGCCAAGGGGTTGAAGGTGCTGATCGAGCCGTTCGACGCGGGCATCGCCCGGGTCGGCTTCTATGAGACCGGCGACGGCGCGGTCGTCGAGTTCATGGAGTACTACAAGAAGCCAAAAGAGTAGATCCGTCCCATGAAGGACATCAAGCGAGGATCGTGGATCGCTGTTCTCTGCTGGGCGGCGTGGGCCTTGGCCGGGGCAAACGGATCGAAGGGGCGGGCTGCGGACTGGCCGACCCACCAGGGCAATAGCCAGCGTAACGCAGTCACGGAGGAACGGCTCTCGCTGCCGCTCTCGCCGGTCTGGGTACACCAACCACGGTACGCGCCCGAGCCGGCCTGGCCGCCGCCGGCAAAACAGGATTTCTGGCACGAAGAGTCGAACCTGGCGCCTCGCGTCGATTTCGACCTGGCCTACCACGTGGCCGTCGCCGGCGACTCGCTCTTCTACGGTTCCCCCGCCGAACACGCGGTCCACTGCCTCGACGCTGGCTCGGGCGCCCTTCGCTGGTCCTTCTTCACCGAGGGGCCCGTGCGATTCGCCCCAGTGGTGCGCGACGGCAAGGTCTATTTCGGCTCCGACGACGGCAACGTGTACTGCCTCAAAGCCGCCGGCGGCGAACTGGTGTGGAAGTATCGACCCGCCTCGGATGACCGCCGCTTGCCGGGCAATGGCCACATGATCTCCTTATGGCCCGTTCGCACAGGCCTGGTGATCGAGGACCAGACGGTCTATGGGGGAGCCGGGCTGTTCCCGGACCATGGCGTCTACCTGTTCGCGCTCGAGGCCGACACAGGAAAGGAGGTCTGGAAGCGATCCATCCCTCAACCCGCCCAGGGATATCTTGCCGCCGATGCGGGGGCCCTCTGGGTCCCCAGCGGCCGGACGGGCATGATGGCGGTCGCGCTCCGGGACGGGAAGGACGTCGGTTCGATCGACACCTGCGGCACCTACCTGGTGGCCACGCAAGGCCGGGTGTTCTGCGAAAGCAGCCGCTACCAGCGGCACCTGCTGATCCGGGGCGCACTGGCCCGCCCGGACCATTTCGTGACCGTCCAAGAAGAAACCGCCTACTTCCAGGGGCCGCGCGAGATCGCCGCACGGACGCTGGCCCCCTACGTCCAGCGAACGACCGAGTTGGCCAGGCAGCGCAGCCGTCACAAGCAACTGTCCGAGGAGTTGAAGAAGGCCGGCACTCGCGATCCGGCCAAGGCCGCTGCACTCTTAGCCCAGCTCGATACGCTGCAGAAGACGATTGTGGACCTCGAAGACCAGGTGGAAAACAAGTCCCATCTCTGGCGACGCAAAGACGCGCCCGCCCACTCGTTTGTGCTGGCGGGCGACACGCTTTTCTGCGGACGAGACGGACGCGTTACCGCCGCGCGGACCGGCGACGGTGCCGAAGCCTGGACGGCGAAGGTTGCCGGCCGGGCCTACGGGCTGGCCGTTGCGCAAGGCCGGCTGTTCGTATCCACCGATGAGGGCAGCATCTACTGCTTCGAGTCCGGCCAGCCCGCCCCGCTGCAAACCGTGACGGCGCCGGCACCCACTTCACCATATTCCCACGATGACCTCGGCGCCGCGTACGCCGCGGCAGCAGAGACGATCCTCGGCCAGACGCCCGATCGCAAAGGGTATGCGCTGGTTCTGGATTGCGGCGAGGGACGGCTGGCCTACGAGATCGCCAAACGATCGGAGTTCCGCGTCGTGGGCGTCGAGGCCGACGCGGCCAAGGCCGCCCGCGCCCGAGAGGCCCTGGCCAAAGCCGGACTCCTTGGCCGGGTCAGCGTGCATCACATCCCCAAGGGGAAGCTGCCCTATCCCCAGTACTTCGCCAACCTGGTTGTGTCGGACGGTGCGGTTGTCTCCGGCGAGTTGCCGATGGATTGGTCCGAGATTCTGCGGGTGCTGCGGCCCTACGGGGGCGTGGCCATGTTCGGCGGCCCGCGGCTGACGACGGCGGCGGCCGAGGAGACGCTCCGCGCCGCGGCGGTCGAGGGGGGCCGGGTTCTTTCCGACCGCGGCGCTTGGGTGGCGGTGCGGCGCGGGCCCCTGGCCGGGGCCGGCGAGTGGACCCACCAATATGCCGACCCGGCCAATACGACGTGCAGCGGCGACACCCTCGTCCGCGGCAGAATGACGCCGCTATGGTTCGGCCAGCCCGGCCCTCGCGACATGATCGACCGCCACAACCGCACCATGGCGCCGCTGTGGAAAAACGGGCGACTGTTCGTACCGGCCAACGAGCGGGTGATCGCCTTGGACGCCTATAACGGCACCCGGCTCTGGGAGGTCGACGTGCCGGGCTCGCGGCGTTTGGGGGTGATGAAAGACGCGGCCCACATGGCCCTGGCCGACGATCTTCTCTACATCGCGGTGGCCGACGCCTGCTGGGGGCTGAACGTCGCCACCGGCCGGCGGGAGGTCGTACTCCAGTCGCCACCGCCTGAAGGAAGTGGAAAGTACCAGTGGGGCTACGTCGCCGTCGTCGGGGACCGGATCTTCGGCAGCATCCAGAAATCGGGCGCCTCGCTCAACAGGCAGGGCAACATGTGCCCCATCCTGGAAGGCGACTTCCGCCAGATCATCCTGAGCGAGGAACTGTTCAGCCTCGACCGCCGGACGGGTCAGACCAAATGGCGCTATGCAGGGGCGATCCCCAACAGCGCCGTCGGCCTGGGCAAGGGCCGGATCTACTTCCTCGAAGCTCGCGACGGAGCGCCGGCCGCCAGAAGCCTCGATGGCCGCATCCGCATCGACCAGCTCTTCAGCGGTCCCACCTTCCTGGTCGCCCTCGACGCGGAATCCGGCCGGAAGGTCTGGGAGATCCCGCTCAGACTGCCGTTTCAGCACATCGTCTACCTCTGCTATGCGCCGGCCACCGACGCCGTTCTCCTCAGCGGCACGTTTAACGGCAAGGTCGGCGCGGAAGACCATGTCTTCTACGGCCTCCGCACGTTCCGATCCGACACAGGCGTCCTCCTGTGGGAGCAGGATATCGCCGCAGGGATCATCAACGGGACCCACGGCGAGCAATGGCAGCACCCGGTGATCCTCGACGGCGAGGTCCTCACGAAGTACTTCGAGTGCGACTTGCGGACCGGCAATACCCTGCCGAGCCGCGCGTTCAGCCCGGGTGGCGGATGCGGGACGCTGTCGGGCTCGGCCTCGGCAATCTTCCTCCGCGGCGGAAACCCGCACATGTTCGACCTGCAGAGCGGCACCGGAGCGGCACTCAACCACGTGAGCCGCCCGGGCTGCTTCGTCAACATCATTCCCGCCGGCGGGATCATCTCCATCCCCGAGTCCAGCTCGGGGTGCACCTGCAGCTATCCCCTCCAGGCGTCCTTCGCCTATGTGCCGACGGAGATTGCCCAGTGAATCAGGCCACTGAACGGTAGTTGGCAAATCCCTCCAGGAATCATGTACGCCTATTCGGGAACGGTAACAAGGCTCGCAAGCAAGTAAAACAACAGAAGCACAATCGCCGCCCAAAACAATAGACGACTGCTCCTGGCCATGGACACGCCAAATAGGACCACTCCCAATACCAAAGATGTAACGCACATACCGGAATGTCCGCCGGTCCGCCATGCCGCAAGCAACATCGCGAGCAGAGTAGTACACAACAGAATGGCGCGGATGTCAAACTGAATTGGACGCGTCATGATCTGCCACATCTTGGACGGGATATCACGGCGATCTCCGCCAACTCAGCCGACTCACCTGAATCTTCCCCAGCGGTGAAGTCTCTACGACGATCCGAATGCGGTCCACTTCGGGGCCAACGGTCACCTCGGCCTCATGCTCGCTCCAGGTGGCCCCCAGATCGGCGGCCAGCACCTGCCGAGGCTCACCAAACCGGTAGCGGTAGTCCTTGTCGATCTCGGTGGATGTCATCGTGACGACAAGTTTGCACGGCTTCCCCTCCGCGCTGCGCGCTCGCAGGCTGAAACGTGTCGCCCCGGGCTCCGGACCGTAGATCCACGTGGCACCGCCGCTCTCAAACTCGGCGACTAGCCCACCGGCCGTATCGCGGATGTCATCGGAAGCGTAGCGGCAGCCTTCATAGCCGTCCGGCCGACCGTTCTCATCGTAGTCGCAGAGGAAACCCGGGTTGGCGATCTGTTCCACTTGCTCGTCGAAATACGCGCGCGGATGCTGAATGGCCCGAACCGCGTCGGCCATGAGCATCGTCGGCAGATTGTGCCGCCGGACGAACTTGCAGATCTCCTCCACGCCCCAGGCCGTACCGTCTTCGTCCTTGACCGTGTGCCAAAGCGGAATTACGACCAGCCCCTGCTGGATGCCGTCGGCGATACGCGTCTTCACGCCGGCGATATCGTCCCTGGAGGCATCGATCGAGTCTCGCCGCGGAATGCTCCCCAGCCCGCCGTAGCCCAGCGAGAAGGGATGGTCCTTGAGATTCCAGTGGATGTTGTACCGCTCCTCCGGCTTGAGATTCACCCGACCCGCCACGTAGTCGTAGCCGGGCAGCAGGAACTCGTGAAGTTCGCTCGTCCACTGGGAGCCCTTGCCGCCGGGATGATTCCAGCCGCGGGTGGTGATCCCCAAGTCACGCAGGATCTTGAGCGACTTCTCCGTATGTTCGGCCCACTCGGCCTTCCGGCTCGGATCGCCCCACATGGCCGCGTTGTGGTCGAGCGTGTGATCGTGAATCTCGTGCCCCGCTTGGTGCATTTCTGCAACCTGATCCGGCGCCAGACTGCCCGACCTGCCGAGATTGCCCGTCACGACGCCAAAGCTGCCTTTCAATCCGTACTTCTCCAGGATCGGAAAGGCATGAGTGAAGTGGCCGGCCGTGCCGTCGTCGAACTGCAAGACCACGATCCCCATCCGTCCCGGCCATTTCTTGGCTGGCCCGGCATCCCCCGCCCGCGAAGTCGAGGCCACAACCAGTACTCCAACCACCGCCGCAACGAACGCGGCGGCGAGAGATTGTATGGATGTGGTGCCGCGAAGCGCTCTGAGACGGCTAGGAATAGCGGTTCCGTACGGTTCACTTCGGTGACGGGCAAGCATGGCGACCTCCGGCACACAGCGAAGAGATGAGGAATTGGGGGTGGAGTCGGGTCGATTCAGACCCGGCTTCATCGGCATCACTATACCAGCATGTCTCAATTGGGAGCAACGACATTGGACGGCTTGGGCCAGGTGGTTCCGTCCTCAAGTTGCCACGAGCGTGCCCGTCCAGCCAGCGCGGGGGTCACGGCCGGATCGCTGGGCTGGAAGCGTTTGCCCGCACGAATCTCCTCCCCATGTTGAGCCAGAAACTCCTTCCATGCCTCGCGCAGTTTGAGCCGCTCGTCACGGCTCAGATCGGTGCGACCCGAGTAGCTGCCGGTCGGCACTTCCAGCACGGTCTGCAGCGAATCGAGAGCCAGCGGATAAAGGCCCGCTTCCGCCAGCCTATCGGCCCACGTTTCGCGGAGGGCGAATCCCGCTCCGAGGGTCTCGGCGGCGCTGCTCGCCTCCCGCAGCAGCCACTCATGATGCTCCGTCGCGACTATGTCCAACAGAGGGCGGATGAACGCCGGGTTGCCCGACGCTCCCGCCGCCGTGCATGCCGCCCGGCAGACTCCCAGGTCCCGATCTTCGAGTCGGGCGATCACGAAATCGGTCCACTTCTTGGATACCGGCTGGGGTATCGAGCGAACCGCCGCCCCTCGGATCGGATACCAACCCGACGTACCGAAGGCTTCCAGCATGGCCGGCCAACGTTCCGGGCGCGGGGCCGGAGCCCCGTTGAGAAAACGGAAGTACAACAGAATCTCGGCATCCCCCGAAACGTGTTCGCCCAACGCGAACCCGCGAGCCCGCAGAGTATCCATGGCGCGCAGCAATTCCCAAACGGGTTGAGGAAGATCCAGAATGTTGTCTTCCGGCCTGGTCCGTGGATTGAAGGTGGTGTTGTGAGCGCTGTTGACGGCCGCCAGAACCGCGGGCGCATCCTCCTTGGTTCCCACCGAGACGATCATGAACGCCGCGGCCGTCACCGTGGGAGAGTCCCCACTGGCAAGCAGTCTGGCAGCAAGCGCACGGACCGACGGCACAAGCTTCTCGTCCCACGCCCGCTCCACGAGCCTGCCGCGCAGGCTCAATTGCGGCTCTTTCGACGAGCCGGGCGAAGCCGGTACGTAATGTGAATCGGGATACGGCAGCCGATTGTTGAGCGTGTTGGCGGCCCCCAGAGCCACCTCTCGATCGGAATCTCCGGCAAGCTGAATCAACATCTCGGTTGCCTTGACGGTCGGAATCAGTCCAAGACCTTCGAAGGCCCGCTTGTCTCCGCCCCGGGCTCGCTCTGCCAGAATGTCGAGGTAGACCGGGTGTCGCAGACAGCAGAAGTCGGCGTAAGCAGTGCTGCGCTCGCCCCAGACGCTGTCAGGTCGGTCCGGCAAGTGTGCCATCTCATTGACGATTTCTGCTGCTTGCCGGGAATCGGGCATGCGGAAGGTGATCGTGGTCTCGCCGACCGGTCGTTTGCGATCGTCCTCCTTCCAGCCAAAGTCGTGGGTCGCGCGAATCGTATAGAGGCCCGGTCGCTCGATCTGGCAGTAGCGCATCAGTGGCAGAGATTCCACGAACTTCTCACCCGGATTGAGAGTCCTTGGCCCCCCAATGCCACCCATGCACATGGGGAAAGGATCGGGGTCTTCGGCAGGTTGTCCCGCCTCATCCGTCGCGGTGACCTTGAACCGTAGATGCCGACTTGCTCCCCGGTAGTCGCCCCCGAACGACGCTTCGAAAGGCTTATCGCCGGTGTTCTCCAAAATGAAGTGCACCAGAACGTTTTCGCCGAGCAAACAATCGGGCCGATCGACTTCCAGCGTGACCTTCGCGCCTTCAGGCACGGGCTGCGTGGCCAAACCGGCCCACATCGAATCGTCCGCAACGCAGACGGACAAGCTCAGCGTCAAACCCACAACCGCTGCCGCTACAACGCGTCGGAACATGGCAACCTCCACCGCAGAATGCCGGAACGGGGCAAGCCCGCACCCCAATCTCCACCAGAACATGCGCGCACCACGCCCACAGATCCACAACGAACACTCAAGCCTGATTCCGATCGGCCCACCGCGGGCACCTGGCTGGCAAGATACTTCCACCGCCTCTTCCACAATCATTATCTGCCCCACTTCCTGTCTGTCAACGATTTCATCTCCCCGGGACCGCATGGTTGATCCGCTGGTCCAGCCCTGCCTACAATAGCCGGCAATGGCCCCATGATTCCCTGCCATTCCGCCCCGAACCCACCGACAGCCTCACCGGAGACACCGCCATGAAGCTCTCTTCTCCTCGCCGGTATTTCTTGCAGATGCCGCTGCCCACCGCAAACGGGCGGATCTCACCGGGGCGGGCCCTTCTCTTCTGCTGCATCCTGGGCCTGAGCCTGGCGGCGCTGGCAGCACCGGCGGATGCGGCGCCGTTTGCCGTGAAGGTCGAGGTCGAAGAGATCGCCTGCGAGCTTCCCGCCTACGAGGTGACCAACAACGGCTCGGGGATGTTCTGGAGTTCGGGCAGTGCCCAGATGGTCCGCATCGGCGACCGGCTGTTCGTCAGCGCCTTCGAGGCCGTGCCGGGGCTCGCGCCGCTGAACAACGCCCGCTGGGCCCTCTACGAACGCGGCCCGGAAGGCTGGAAGTTCTGCCAACGGGACGAAAAGGACCGCACCCGCGAGCCGTGTTCCCTCGCCACCAGCTTTGACGGCCGCCTGGTGATGTCGGTCAATCCCACGCTGGCGCCGCCCGTGCCCGCCTCGGGCAAGACCGCGGGAGGCCCCGCCCGCCCGGAGTTCCTGGAGTTTGACTCGACACACCCGGAACAGGCACCGCGACATCTGGTCCCCAAGTGGAAAGAAAACCCTCCGTTCACCGAACACACCTACCGGGCCTTCTCCGCCGACGGAAACAGCGGCCAGTTCATCCTCTTCAACAAGGTCGGCACGTCGCAGACCGCCTGGGCCTTCCTCGACCGGGAGGGCGCGTGGAAGACGGGGATGCTGACCTGGCCCAAGGGCGAGGATCCCAAATACTCCGTCTGGCACGACGAGTACACGGCCGTCAACTATGCCAACGTCATCCTCAGCGATCGCCAGGTGCACTATATCGGCCAATCGCCCATCAATATCTGGAACCGGATCGACCCGGCCAAGACCGAGACCTGGGGTCGCAACAACTGGGGTTGGCGGATGCGCAAACTGCACTACGCCTGGACCCCCGACATCAAGACCAAGCCGTTCTCGGAGTGGATTCTGGTGGACGACACGATGGACGACGGCGGCACCGTCGGCATGGGCGACTCGTGGCTTGCCCCCGACGGCCGGCTGCACCTGGTCTGGCAGAAGGAACCGATCCATCCAAGACTGCGCGACACCTACTTCCCCGACATCAAGCGGGACTGGCGGATGTGCTATGGGGTGTTGAAGGATGGAAACGTGCTGGAGAAGCGAGTCCTCCTTGCCGGCGGCGAGACCATGGGCCCGCTGCGCCCGACCGGATACATCGGCCATCCCCGCTTCCACGTCACCCCCGACCACACGATGTACGTCCTCTGCAACCTGGTGGGCACCACCCCCGAAACAAAATCGCAGACCGGCACCTACGCCTTGCGGATCGAGCCCGACGGCTCCGTCTCGGCGCCGGTCCGCATCCCCTTGTCCCGCCCCATCACCAGTTCGTTCTTCACCGCCACGCCTCGTGCGGGGAACCGGCTCACCGAGGCCGCCGACCTGCTGATCGCCGACACCGTCGACGGCAAACCCGTCGCGCGATACGCCCGCATCCGCTTTTACCCCGCCGGTTCATCCGCGGCCCGCTGACGGGTGTTGACTGCCATGCGTGATTCCCAGAGGAATCTGTGAGAGATTGACAGCCATTCTCCCACGAATCACGCAACGCCGTCTAGCACGTTCGCCGCCCGACAGTATCGCCATGTGGAGGACCGGGCCGTCAATCCGGCCTCGACGCAGTCGCCTTCGCCGAACCGAACGTGCCCGAGTTCAGCTTCCACAGATACGCCGGCACGGGCCACCTGCACGGCGCTCCGGACGAGACGAACGCTTTCTGCAGACGGCAAGGTGGATACCAGCGGCATGGTTCAGTGAATCCTCCGAACCCATCGGCTCACACTCGCGTCTTCGCCGATTCGAGAAACGCGACCAACTCGCGGCGCGTGGGGATGCCGCTGCGGCCGCCGAGCCGGGCGCATTTCGCCGCTCGGCGCCCATCAGATGGTGTGGTGGCTTGGCTCCAAGGCGCAGAGCCGACGTCGGCTCGTCCCGGTTGTGACGTTGTGCCAACGCGCCGGTGCTCCTCACAGAGGTCAAGTCTCTGCGCCGACGCGGATACCTTCAAGACGGAGTATCCGTAGAAGTTGTAAGACTTTTCGTCATCCCCGGAAGAGGCTCGCCCAATGCCGAATGTCCCCTGGACAAAAGGACTCCCCGGTGACGTCACGGTCTGTGACGCCGAAGGCGTTGTCCTGGAAATGAACGATCGCGCCGCAGAGACCTTTTCAAAGACCGGGGGTCGCGGCTGACTCGGATCACGAGGTCCCGTCTTCAAGGGCAGCATCCACTAGGCTGTCCCAGTTCGGAACGGCCCCCGGCGAGCCGCCCGAATCGCCGATGCTCCAACTGGCTGCGTCGCTGGCGTCCCCCAGAACGATCCGTTCCAGCGTGTAGCCGGAGCCGTCCGCCTCGGTCGGCCACTGGCCTTCGTCGTCGTACCAGCAATCGACCGTCGCCGCACTGGCTGCATCGACGATCGTCAATTGCTCGCCGCCGTCGTTCAGATCGCCGCTGAACTCGCCGGCAATGATCAGATCCGTTCCATAGCGAGCCTCGAAGGCGGCTTGATTGCTGACCACGAGCAGCGTCTCGCCCGCAAGCAGCGTGGTGACGTCCGACTCCGAGAAGTCGAAGTCGATTCCGCCTGAGATGGTCAGCCCCGTCAGGTCGATCGCCTCGTCGCTTATGTTGGCCAGTTCGATGAACTCGAAATCGTCTGCAACGAATTCCGCGTCGACCAGCAATTCGGTCGCAGTTGGGTCGGAGGGATGGTAGTTGATCTCGGTGATCACCAGCCCTTCCACGTCGCCCTCACCGGTCTCGGCCGCCTCTTCTTCCCCGAAACTGATGCCGGCGTCTCGAATGGCGTCGGCCACGTCCGTATACCCGGCAAGCTCTTCGGCGTAGATGATCGCATCGAGAAGGTACTCTTCCGGACACGATGACGAAGCGAAGAACATGCGAATCGACTGGTACTCGGTGAAGAGACCGGCCTCCCCGAAGTTGTTTTCCGTAGAGATCTCGCCGCTTTCGAGAACGATACTCGCAATGCTGTCGTCGTCGACGGTCGCCCCGCTTGCCGTCGTCGAGTCCTGGCCGTCGCCCATGGCGGTCGGCTGACGTTCGGTCAACTGATAAGTGCCGGAAGCCAGTTCGTCGAACAAGTAGGAGCCGTCAGTTTGAGTGAATACCTCGCGATTCACGGCGTTTCCTGAATCATCGCTGCCGGTCAGCGTGATCTGGACGCCCGGAACTCCGCATTCATCGCTGTCGCGAATTCCGTCACCGTTGCTGTCGACATACACGTAGCCCGACAGGCTTCCCGTACCCGACGAGTCGTCGCCTTCGTCGGCGGCCACGAAGGTCAGCAGCCCGTCGGTGCTGTCCTCGCCGGACTGCGGTTCCGGACTCACCGTGATTTCACCCTCGTTGACGACGACTTCTACCAGGTCGATTCCGGTGGTATTGTCTACCACGGCATCGCTGTTGACCGTGAACGTAATCTCCAGGAGATTGCCGCTGGCGATATCCAGGCCCTCCGCAGCGAACACGGAAGCCACGATTCGTCCCGCCTCGTCGTCGACGCTGGCAACGACCTGGACGCTTCCCGACGTCCAGGCCGACCCGGCAACCACGCTGTCGTTGTCGGCGTCCAGAAGCTCCGTATCGTAACTGAGCTCGATCTCCACGGCGCGGACGTCGACCGCATCGTCGATCTGGACGGGCACCGCCACCTGTCCCGACGGTTCCGCGATCAGATCGGCCGGGATGGCGACGGCACTGAGGACCTGTCGATTCTCCAATGTTTCAAAGGCCAGGCAGCGCCGCTTTCGGCCGGCAGCGACGGGTGCGAAGGGGTAGATCCGACTCAATCCGGCTTCTGAATTCATGGTGTCCTTGGCCATTTCCCCAAAAAAGTCAATGCGTCCGCCTGCCGGAGGGCCGTTCGGGCTACGAGAGCGTGATACTGCCGAGTTCCGTGCCGGCCGTATAGGTTCCGCCGGTGTACAGACCGTCCGCAAGTGTACCGGTTGAACTCCCGCCGGAGTAAACGACGTAGGTGGTGCCTGCCACCAGACTCGGCGAGCAGACCACGACGGACTGGTAAGCCTTCTCCGGCACAAACGTCAGAATCTGGACGCCGCCCTCCGATTCGATATGGACCATGGTGCCTGCCGACTGGGTCGATCCGTACCTCACTGAGAGGCATTCCAGCGTGGAGGAGTCGCCGGGGGCCTCGGCCATTCCGGAACTCCCGACCGCCACAAGGAAGCCGCCGTTCATGTTGAAGGTTCCGTTGTAGTCGATCGCGCCGTTCATGCTGACCGTGGGGCCGTGGACGATGACCGTGCCTGCCGTTATGGTGATGTAGCCGTTCGAGTCGAGCCCGTCGCCCGCCGCGTTGAGCACTATGTAGCCGCCGTTGATGTAGAGCTGGTTGTCGCTGTTGGCACTCATGCCACCGCCGCCGCCCCATCCGGAATTGTCGGCGCCGCCGGCGACGTTGATGCCGTCGTCGCTGCTGACCACATGGATCGTTCCGTCGTCGATCGTAATAACGCAGCTCTCGATGCCCTCGTAGCTCTTCGTGATGTTGATGTCTCCGCCGTCTATCGTGATACTGCTATCCGCATGAATGCCGTCGTCGGCGGAGGCCGCGGTAATGCTTCCACCGCTGATCGTGATACTGCCGTTGGTGTGGATCGCATCATCGGAAGAATCGATGGTGATCGTCCCTCCCTGGATGGTCAGGTCGGTTGTGGCCTTGAGGGCCTTGGCGCTTTCGCTGGAACCCACCGAGTGGGTGCTGCCGCCGCCCGTGGTGACGGTGACGGTGCCGCCCGTGACGAGAAGCTGCGCCTCGGCCTGGATGCCGTCAGTTCCCGCCGTGACCGAAATCGTGCCGCCGTAAATCGACACTACCGAAGAGGAACCGTCCAGGCTGGCGGCCGTGATACCGTCGTTGGTGGCAACCACGTCGATCGTCCCATCGTTGATGGTGATGGCCGGCGCGTCGATGCCCTCATAGGATGTGGTAATCGAGATGTCTCCGCCGTTGATTGCCACCGCGGTCTCCGCATGGATGGCGTCGTCGGCGGTAGCCAGCGTGATGTCGCCGCCGTTGATCGTGACGGCGCCGTCGCTGTGGACGGCATCGTCGGCAGAGTCCACGTCGATGGAGACGGCGTCGATCGTGCCGGCGTCGATGGTGACGCCCAGGGCGCCCTTGATGCCCTTGCCGGTATCGTCGGCGCCGCAGGCGCTTCCGCCGCCCGCCGATATGGTGATGTCGCCACCCGTGATGTAAACGGTGGTTTCCGCCTGAATTCCGTCGGAGGCCGCCGTGATGTTGAGCGTGCCGCCCTCGATCGTCACGTATCCCTTGGTCGCGTCCTCGTCGTTGTTGGACTGGATGCCGTCGCCGCCTGCGTTGACCGTGACGGTCCCGTCCACGATGACCACGGAGTCTTTGCCCCGGATGCCGTGATTGACGGCCGTCACCGTGATATTGCCGCCGTTGATGTCGAGGTCGTCCTTGCTGGCGATGCCGTTGTTGTAGTTGGCGTCGACGATTAGCGAACCGTTGCCGTTGATCTTCAAATCGTCGTTGCTGAAGATGGCTGCATCAGGTTCGTCGGTGTCGGCGCTATCATATGTGTAAGTGGTGCCGTCCGTAATGTAGTTCTGGGTGTCGTCCGCCAGGGTGATGACGGCGTTCTCGGCACTGGCCACGTAGATGGGAGCGCTGTCGGAACAAGTGATGTCCACCCCGTTGAGAATCAGCTCGACGTCTTCCTCGTCGGAGCTGTCCACGATCACCTGGCCGTCGTTCAGCGTCCCGCTGATGCTGTAGGTGCCTGCGGACGTAATGGTCACGACGCTGCCGCTCACGGTGGCGCCGTTGCCGGTCACCGCGATCGAGCTGCCCTGCAAGTTGATGTAGGTCACGCCGGAGGTGGTGGAGCCGTTGAGGGTCACGGTGACCGTCCCCGTCACGGCCACCCCGGAATGGCCGTCGGTGAGCGTGTAGGTGAAACTGTCGGTCACGGTCGATTCCAACGCCGCCAGCGTGGACGAAACCGTCGGATCGTAGTGGAGTGTGCCGTCCACGTTCGTCGTGACGGATGCCCCCTGCTCGCTCGTCGCGTCAAACGACGCAATCGCAAGCGTGTCGCTCGTATCCGGATCGGTGTCGTTGGCCAACACGTCGATGTCCGTGGTCGCGGTCGAATCCGTCCACGCCGCATCGGTGTTGGCCGTGGGCTCGTCGTTCCGGCCTGCCACCGTTACGGTCACGGTGGCGGAGGCCGTACCGCCTTGGCCGTCGGTGACGGTGTATTGGAAGGTATCCGTCGCCGACTCGCCTTCCGCCAAGGCGTTCAGGGCGTCGGAAGAAACCGGGTTGTACGTCACGGTGCCGCCTGAGTTGACGGTGATCGTGGCGCCCTTGCTGCTGGTCGAATCGGCGCTGCCGACGGTCAGCGTATCGCTCACGTCGGAATCCGCGTCGTTCTCCAGTACGCTGACGGTGACTGAGGCGTCCTCGTTGGTCGTGATCGTGAACAGAATCGTGTCAGTGCTCACGCTGGTACCGTTCGGCGAAATCGACGCCGTCGGCGCCACCAGGTCGGGGATCTCAGGGATGTTGGGAGTGTCAAGACCGGTGACGCACCGCAGGATATCGCTGGCGTCCAGGGCGCTGAGACCTTCCTTGCCGGTCACGTCGCCGATGATCGCCGGATCGACGGTCGGAAACAGAACTTCATAATCGTCGGACAGGGTCGAACTGGGCTGGTCGATGGCATAGCCCGAATCGAGTTCCAAACCCACCCGGGCGATGAGCCGGGCGTCCTCGGTGTCGTAGGCACAATTGCCGTTGGCGTCACCCACGAACACCACGGCATGAATCGCGTCGTCCGCAGTCGCCTCGATCGCGCCGGCGTTGATTTCCACGTCCGAGATATCGAGGACCTGAACCGCGCCGTACGTGGCGTCGGCCGGAACTTCGGCAATGATCTCGATCAGGTTTGCCGCCCCGCTCGCCATCGGATCGCCGGGAATCGCAAAGGAAATCACGGCCACGCCCGGCTCGGTGAGATTCGCCTCGACCAGCATGTCGGAGGGCGCGTCGGGACCGGCCTGAACGGCCGTGATCGTCAGCAGGTCGGGATCGTAGGTGATCGTGAACGTGCCCGACGTAACCCCCTCGGCGTCGCTGAACTGAACCAGCAAGCCGTCCGGCAACTCTTCGCCGCTGCCTTGCGAGGGCGCCTGCACGGCCTGGCTTGGCCCGCGGGCGAAGTCGGGCAGGCTGACCACCAGTAACTCGGGAGCCTCCACGGCAAAGCTGTAGACAAAATCCCCGCCGGCCGTTCCGTTGCCGGTCGGAAATGTCCCGCCGTATTCCCCATCGAGCAGTTCGCCGAGAGCTTCATCCACGATCCCGCCGGCGGCGCTTCGCAGCGTGACGGTGTACGTGTCGGCGGCGAGCGGGCCGCCCGTTGCCACAAAGGTCAACTCGTTGTCTTCGACGACCAGCGCCCCGGAGACCGCCCCGACGGTCGCTCCCTCGAGCGTGACGTCCGCTTCGCCGAGTGCCCCGTTCTCCGCGTCGTATAGGTTCAACGAGCCGGTCTCAATCTGATCGCTGAACTCAACCACGAAACCGCTGGCGGTAGGAGTGAAGGCCGCGACCGTGATGGCCAGAAGCTGCCGCTGCTCCAGCGGTTCGCATCGCAGTGCCCGCCGAGCGTGATGGGCTGAATTCACACCGAGAGACCGACCATGCCGACGAAACTGCCGCCCGAATGCGTGCCAGAAACCGAGACCCATGCTTGAACCCTTTCCGGGATCACCCCCGAAAGAATGGAGTATCTACTACTCCCATTAGGACGGAATGGTGCACGCCCTGTCACACAAGAAATTGCCGAACTGGTTGCCGTGACACAAATAATGGAACGAGAAGGACTTACTCGCGCTCTCGGCTGCTCTTCGGCTCGTCCAGGGAGCGTAGCCTTCGACGGTCCAAGTCTGGTCGCCCATGCGATCTGACGCCCTGCATGTTCCTTTTGCCGGCAGCCCGCGAATTGACCGAGTTGGCGAAAAGGTGGAAACTGTGGGTATGAATGAGGCAGCCAAGCCAGAACGCCGCAGATTTCAGTTTCGGTTGAGAAGACTGCTGTTGTGGACGGCGGTCGTGGCTCTCGGGCTTGGCGTGCTTTCGCCTCTGGAGTCGGACGTTAGCGGCTGGATCTTTCTGTCTGGATGGTTCGTTGCGATCTCCCTTGTGCGTTGGGCGTTCGGCAGCAAATGGGCGGCATCGGTTGCCGTTGTGATGGGGGTGTCGGCGTATGCATGGCATTCCTGCTCACTTGTAGCCAGAAACGTCACCGGGGTCGTGCCTATCGATTATTACTTCGACGCTGCCATGGCAGTGGCGTTACCGGGAAGCCTGGTCGGCTTTGTCTCGTTTCTGGTGGTAGAGTTCGCTTGGCAGGCTGTCAACCGGCTCGACAGAATCGGGCAATCAGATGGATAAGAATCCTCCCCAACGCCGCCGCTGGTTTCAGTTCCGATTGCGGACGCTGCTGATCGCGGTCCTGGCGCTGAGCCTGCCGCTTTCGTGGATTGCCGTGAGGATGGATCGGGCGAGGAGACAGCGGGAGGCGGGTTCGGCAATCAGACGATTGGGAGGGCGTGTTCATTACGAAACCTTATGTGTTCCGCCTCTCTGCCAATGACCGAGGATCTCGACAGCATCGCTTGCCTCACCTGCATGCCAGCACTGCTGACGCATCCCGCCCGAAGGAAGGGAATGCTGCCTGTTCTTGCTGGAAATCGGCCTGCCGCTGCAGCGGCAGGAGCCCCCGCATAGGGGAACCTCCTATGCGAACAATGGGCAACGCCCTGATTCTTGCCTGGCAAATTTCTGCCATATTGCCGTCTCGTCAATCAGGACAAAGAGCGGCAGAAACGAGCGTCGTGGACCCAACTCGATGTCTTCCCGCAGACACGAGAACGACGACCCCTGCAACAGAAGTCCTGGCTCAGCAGAAGTGGACCGTGTTTCTTCAAGGAGGGAAACCAATGTTGGTTCTGAGTCGCAAGCGTGGAGAGGGAATCGTCATCGGCGATGATATTACCGTGACGGTTCTGGAGGTTCGTGGTGATCGGGTGAAGCTCGGCTTCTGTGCGCCGGCCGAAGTGCCCGTTCATCGGGCGGAAGTGCATCGGAAGATCGAGAATGAGTCGCCGGTTCAAGCGTACTCGGACATGTGTGACGGTGTGCCTCTCGCCCTGCACGTTGAGTTCGTTCGCTCCGAAGTCCAGGGAACGGCCGTATGACGCTCGCCATGCACACCGAAACTCCCTGGAGCGAACTCTGTGTCGACGGCAATCAACGACCCTACTTCGCGTCCTTCTCCCGCTCCAACTTCATGAACAAGCGGCCGTCTTCCTCCTGGGTGTCGAGGGAGTCGGGTGCGTCGCCGCCGGATTTCGGGTTGAGGCAGATCGTAAGCGTGTCGCCGTCCAGAGCAAACACTCCGTTGAGTTGTGGGCCGACTCCCAGATTCAGCGGATACAGCGTGATGCGGTTCGGAGTCGTGGACAGATCGACCGTGTAGGCGGCCGGAAGGGCAGTCTTCTCTCTTAAAGTCATCCTGCCGGGGATGACGAGCAGCCGCGTGGCAGGCCCCTTGGTGACCGCCTTGCCGTTGACCTTCCGCTCGACGGCCGTCCAATTGCCCACGAGGGCCTGGCGGAGTTTGAAGACCGGATCGTCCAGTTCCTCCTGGGTAGGCCGGCGAAGTTCGAAGAAATCGAACTGGGCTTCCATGTCGCCTTCCCTCGGTCCGTTCTTCGCGACGAGCCCCACCTTCTTCAGTTTGCCGTCGCCCCAGGGAACCACGAAGTGGGTGGTCCACGTCTTCCCATCCTCGCTGGCAAGGCACTGATAGACGTTCCCTCGCTTGATCGTCCGCAACCAGAACCGCTCCTTGCTCACCTTGATGGGTGAGTGGACTCCCTTGTTCTCCTGGTTGATTTCCCAGTTCACGTTCAGGACGGGATATCCCTGGCCGGTGTAGTCGCGGACCCATTTGATGAACGTGTCGTCGTCGTTGTAGAACATCAGGCCCGCCTGCTGCCACATTGTCTCGGGCAGAAAGTCTTCCACGCACGTGGTCACCACGAAGTCGTCCAATCCGTCGGGCACGTCGATGAAGAGGAGATTCTTTGCGGTTGTCTGGGCCATATGAATCGAACCGTACTGGGTCGTGATCGTCAGCTTGCCCGGGTGCGATTCGAGCGACATGTGGGTCGGATCGGGCCGAATGGTCTCCCAGGGAAGGGTGAACTTCGAATCGAACTCGTCCCGCATCGGCAGTTCGGGGGTCTTCTCGCCCGAGGTGGGGTCCTGGCTTCGGGCAAAGGGAACGGTCACCAACACGATAAGGATCCAGGCAGTCACAACACTACGTCGCATAACGGCCTCCTACTATGGGGAACCGGGATACGAGCGTGGGCGCAGCATCGCCTCGGCAAGATCCCCTGTTCCCCCTGGAATTCAGTTTAGAGTCTTTGTGCTAAACTCATGCGCATGGTGCGCGCATGTTTGTGAAGGTTGGGTTGCGGGCTTGCCCTGCCTTGGGTGAAGAACAACACGGCCTTCGAGGCAACCTGCAACGACGCCGGTTGTCGCGAAGTCCGTTGAACGAAGAACGCCGAGAAGTCGCACGGACTTCCCGGCGTCAGGGGATTGTTGCCAAGCGGCCCGCCTGGCGGCCTTCTGTGGAGCAATTTCGCTCTTCTTCAGGATGCTCTTATGCTCGCCGTCGATCTCGAAGGGGCCTGCCTTCATGCGAACCTGAATGGTGTATTCGTCGGCCGGGTCCGAAGGTACTCGCCACGAGTACCGGCAGGTGAAGCCTCAGCCATACTCGAAGGCGCCCTCAGCCACCTTCTCTCCGTCCGGACCCGCGATCGTGAATGCGGGTTTTCCGGGACGGTTCCCGTTGACGTACATGTTCGAGCAGATCTCTCCCGCCGAACCGATCAGCGACATTCCCAGCGACACTTCGTCGGCGCCGGATCGATACTGAACGTCGACCTGGGGGCGGTACGGAGGTCCAAAGGGCAATTTGACGGTCTCGCCCTTTTTCACTTCCACCGCCTCGTAGGCGGTCGTGGCATGGGCGGCGACGAAGGTCTGGCGAGGCGGTTTGACCGTGGCGGCCGCTCCTATGGCCTCGGTGAGAACGCCCAGAATCGACGGCTCTGCGTTCTCCTCAGGCTTCTTCTCCGGTTCAAAACCGGTCCGGTCCAGGGTGTAATTCATCAGCTTCCAGGAACCGACCGGCACGGGGGCCTTGCCCGACTCGTCCGAGCGGAGCTTCAGGAGGCCCGCGTCGCCGTAGACCACGGCGCGATACTCTCCCACTGCGTTCGTCACGTATCCCGACTCGACGTTCGCCGGTTCAAGGGTCAGTTTGTCTCCGGAAGGAGACACGGTCATCTTGTAGAACTTCCCTTCGAGGCACAGCAACGAGCCCACGTCGAAAAGATCGTCCCCGCTCGTTACGTCGTAGGGGCTTCGGTACGTGGCCTTCATATCGGGATCGACATAGAGCCGATCGCCCAGGACCGGGCGAACCTGCCCGTCGGAGTAGTGGACCGAAGATTCGAACCTCGAGGCATCGTCAAAGCGCCCGTTCGAGTTGAAATCGATCAAGACCAGGCGGCGTTTCTTGCCGTCGACCGTGAGTTCGCCTTCCCGGTAGGCCCCGGCATGAAACGAGCCGTTGACATAACCGTAACTGCCGCCGTCGTACGCCGTTGTATCCAGGACCACGGCATAATCGACGGATTCCGACTCGACCTCGATCGCGAGATCGATCCGCGGGAACGTGCAGGCGAAGTATCGGTTGTTGTTGAGGTCTCGCGTCGACGAGGCCTCAATCACTTCTTCGTCCGTCAGGTCGCCGTCGCCGTCGCGGTCGAAATAGAGGCGATCGTAGGGCACCGGCTTGAAGGGCTTGTTCTTGTCGGGCTTGTCTTTGTCGGGCTTCTTCTCGCCGCCCGTCAACACCTTGGCCAGGGCCGACAGCACTCCCTCGGACTTTTCGGATTTCTCCTCCTTGCCCTCCGACTCTTCGGCGTCTTTCTTATCCTCTTCTGGTTCGACCGACGTGTCGAGAACGTAGGCGAATTTCTGCGTCCCTAGATTGACGACGCCCCGGACTGGATGCACGGCCCGGTAACTCTCCAGCTCCTTCTTGATCACGCCGGCAAACTCTTGGGCCTCGTTGTCTCTGAACCGAACTCCCTCCCCGACGGGCAGGAAGAAACTCTGAGACGAGGTCGCCCGAAACAGATAGGTGTCGTTGCTTGTGGAAGAGGTGTCCACCTTCTTCATCTCGAGGGAACAACTCTCTCCACTCGCGCTGGCGACAGGTCCCACAAGGCCCGTCACCACAACAACCCACCCGAAGCAGCAAATGGCTTTTCCCATACGCACCGCCTTTCCCACTTGGAGGATGATTACGCCCACCCGAAACAGCCCGACCCCGGAAAGAAGACACCCCCTTCTTTCGGTGGGCGGCAGTATTGTAGCGAATGCGGGGGGCCGTGTCGAGCGTGCTGTCCTTGCGGGCAGCTTCGCGCACGCCGTGCAGTCCGCGTGACTTGGGTTTCGTCCGGCTTTGCGTCCGGTCCAAGGCGGCATGCGCAGCGTTCCTCTTGGTTCCAGTCCCTTTCCTCGGCCGACTCCGCGGACGCTTCCGCCGCGTCGTTGTTCGCCGACGTTGCGGGTACTACGGACTCATCTGACTTCCTATTGGCGTTCGCGTCTGTCGGCGACTCGCCGTGAACGTCGCCGGCGGCGCTGCCTTCCCCCTGTCGGGACAAGGTGGGCACGCGGGAGTGGTGAGGATCGGAGCTGAATACCTGGCCTGCGTGTGCCCCTTGCCCATGCCACACCCGCTTGTGTTACCATCGCCGACGAAGCTGGACGACAGATGAGTTGTCAAAGATCGAGGTCGGAGCGTGCTGGCGACTTGCTGATTATTTGTTGTGAAATGGTTGCGGGCTTAGTTGGCGGTTGGTGCACTTATCGATCGATTGCTCCATCGAACGGTGATACTTATCGTGTTGTTTTGTAATGGTTTACGGCGTCGTCGGGTGCGCAGAATCAATTTGACTACCATGCAAAAGGGGGGAATGCGGTGACTGGAAGCACCTTGCCTAAGTTGAAGGCCTGCAAGGAGTTTGGTGAACGGCGGGGGTAGTTTGAGGTCAGGAATAGGAAAAACAACGTCGAAGACAGTAGAAACCCTGCGGGGGTGGAAGTTGGTCAACGGGGAGCGGATTCTGCCAATATCGTGGGGTGGCAGGGGGGTAGTTACGGATGTGGTGAATACGGCAGGTGCGGCGCGGTTTGCATTGTTGACGTTGTTTGCGTTGTTTGCATTGTTGCACGCGGTTTTTGGGTACTTTTGGCTAACTTGGGGGGGCGATGGGTTCGCGAGTTTGAAAGGGGGAGTGATTGGCTTGCTGTTATACAGGCGTACACAGATACGATGTTATCAAGTGGAGAGGAAAAGTCAAGAGGTTTTTTGAACACCCCCGGATGAGTGAGAGAATGAGAGCGAAGGGGGGGATTCGGTCGCAGCGGACGAGTGGACAGGACGACGAGTTGACGGAGACAGGGAACTCGAAACTGAGGATGTTGGACCATTGCACGAGGAAGGGGGGAACGCTGATCTTCGCTGATCGGGGCGGTTCATGCGTACGAAGCGGGCCGGTGCTTCGCTGGGTGGATTTGGAGGGCTAGTTTTTTGCTGACCGTCACGGATTTTGGGGAGGGTAAGTGCTCGTGACATAGTTTACGAAAAAGGCCATGATCCACCAAAGGCAT